>Ga0194047_10001611_pt1 | contig 13627 bp, 3 predicted proteins | sample JunL225m_MetaG_2_FD_160070 | JGI IMG/M metagenome (GOLD analysis project Ga0194047, IMG submission 160070) | Anoxic zone freshwater microbial communities from boreal shield lake in IISD Experimental Lakes Area, Ontario, Canada - Jun2016-L221-5m | ecosystem: Environmental > Aquatic > Freshwater >...
GTATTGTGTATTGCTTTGGCTTCATGCGGAGGCAGCGAACAGAAAAAAGAAACAAAAGCAGTGGCCGATGCCAATCCGCGTTTCGAAGTTTTCAAAAATAGTTTTATTGAAAACCTTTGGAAAGTTTATCCCGGATGGGCCAGCAGTCAGGGGTATCATAAGTATGATGACATACTGGTAATCCCCGATCAGAACGAGCGCGATGCCGAAGTTCGATTTGCAAGTGCCAATTTGGATACATTAAAAACATTTGATTTAGCAGCCCTTTCGGATAATAACAAAACCGATTATCGAATGATAGAAAATCAGTTGTTGTCGGCAGTGTGGGCAGTAAAAGAACAAAAGTCGTGGGAGTGGAATCCTTCTGAATACAATGTATGTAGCGCTTTTGCAGAAATACTAAACGGCACTTACGATTCGCTCGATGTAAGACTTCATAATTTCAGTCAGAAACTTAAAAATGTGCCGGAGTTTTACAAAGCTGCTCGTAAAAATATAGAAGACCCCACACTAGAGCATACTCAGCTGGCTATCGAACAAAACCTGGGAGGTGTTTCGGTATTCGAAAAAGACCTGACAGATGCCATTAAAAAATCGAAACTAACCAAAGATGAAATAAGCAAACTCAACGAACGTGCTGCTGATGCAGTGAAAGCCATTAAGAACTTTGCCGACTGGCTTAAGAAACTGAAAAACGATAAGCCAAGAAGTTTCAGACTGGGAAAAGAATTGTATGCAAAAAAGTTTGAGTTCGATATTCAAAGCGGCTACACTGTAGACCAGATTTACGAGAAAGCATTGGCTCATAAAAAAGAACTTCACGAAAAAATGTTTGAGCTTGCCGACCGTTTGTGGGAAAAGTATATGAACAAAACCCCGAAGCCGGGTGATAAACTTGTGGAAATAAGAAATGTGATTGACAAAATTTCGGAAACGCATGTTAAGCCTGATGAGTTTCAGTCAGCCATAGAACAGCAATTGCCGGTGCTTATTCAATTTATTAAAGATAAAGATTTAATTTTTATCGACCCTTCCAAACCGCTAGTGGTGCGCAAAGAGCCAGCATACATGGCAGGAGTTGCGGGTGCATCTATATCCGCTCCGGGGCCGTATGATAAAAACGGAAACACCTATTACAATGTGGGAAGCCTTGCTGCCTGGGATAAAGACAAAGCAGAAAGTTATTTGAGAGAATACAATAAATACATACTTCAGATTCTGAATATTCATGAAGCCATTCCGGGGCATTACACACAGCTTGTTTATAGCAATCAATCTCCGAGTTTAATAAAATCATTGTTTGGTAATAATGCCATGATTGAAGGATGGGCAGTATACACAGAGCGCATGATGCTCGAAAATGGTTATGGCAACAATGAAGACGAAATGTGGTTGATGTATTACAAATGGAACTTGCGCAGTACTTGCAACACCATTCTGGATTATAGTGTTCATACCAAAAACATGAGTAAAGAAGAAGCTATGAACTTATTGATGAACGAAGCCTTTCAGCAAAAAACAGAAGCCGAAAATAAATGGCGAAGAGTATCCGTTACTCAGGTGCAGTTGTGTTGTTACTTTACAGGATACACCGAGATTTATGATTTTCGGGAAGAACTTAAAAAACAAATGGGAGATAAATTTAACTTGAAAAAATTCCACGAAAAGTTTTTGAGCTACGGCAGCGCTCCTGTTAAAGACATAAAGGAACTAATGCTTGCAGAAATGAATCAAACCAAAAAATAGTTTCTATTTTTACCACAGCCTGTGTGCCCAACGCAGGCTGTGGTATTTGTATAAGCCAACCAACAATTTACTAGTATCATGTTAATTCATTGCGATAAAGTTCCGAATAAAAAGAAATCAGCTATTCGTAAAAAGCCATCCGATTTTTCGTTTGCTGTTTACGATTCCGCATCGATGATAAACACCGAACATTGGAACAGTGTGGTGAAACACGGAAGCGAATTTTTAGAACTCAATTATCTGAATGTTTTGGAAAAAGAACATCCCGATAATATGCGATTTCATTATTCTATATTGTATAAGTCAAACAAACCGGTTGCCATAGCTTACTTTCAGGTTATCGATTTTTCTTCCGAAAGTTTCGGCAACTCCATGACATTGGAGCAAGATGAATTCAGTTGCCTTGTGGGCGGATACATAAAGAAACATGTCGCCAATCATATTTTGCGCAATGCGGATAAAATAAATATGCGTTTGCTTATTTGCGGTAATGCCTGCATCAGCGGTGAGCATGGCTTTACCATGATTCCCGATTTGGACAAGACGAAGGCTTTTGATGCGTTGGCTGATGTAATTTATCGCATCTCTCGTGCCGAAAAACTGAGAGGAAAAATAGCCGCTGTTCTGGTAAAAGATTTTTACACCACTTCGCTTCCGTATTCAAAAGAACTCGAAGAATATAATTACCACGATTTTTTTGTCGAGCCCAATATGATTGTGGACATTGAATGGAAAACATTCGATGAGTATCTGAATGCCATGAGTAAGAAATACAGAAAACGAGCTAAAAGCATTGTCAGCAAAGGCCAGGTGCTGGAGCGTAAAACATTCTCAGCAGCCGACATTATTTCAAACCATACGGAAATAGAACAGCTTTATAATAATGTACATCACAAAGCAAAGTTCCGAATGGCCACTCTAACTCCAACTTATTTTGCTGAATTGAAATCCGCCTTAAAGGAGTCTTTTGTATTTACCGCCTATTATTATAATGGTAAAATGGCAGGTTTTCGAACTTCCTTTATTTTGAAACAGCATGTCGAAGCCCATTTCATTGGACTAGATTATGAGTTGAATAAAGAACTTGAGATATATCAGAACATCCTTTATGATTATATAAAAGAAGCCATCGGTAATCATTCCGCGCAGTTATTTCTTGGTCGTACCGCTTCGGAAATAAAAAGTACAGTTGGCGCAAAGGCCCATGAACTCAAGTGTTACATCCGCCACCGGAATCCTTTATCCAATCGAATTATCAAACCGTTTATAGATTATCTAAAACCAACTGATTGGATTCCGAGAAATCCATTTAAAGAAGAATAATGAATGTCTGTTGATTAATTTACAAAACACATTATTCATCCTCATTTCCACCCCATGATACCGGCAATTAATCTACTTAATATTTATTTATTTTTTCAGTCCGAAAAAATGTTCTATTTTGGTACGCTTTATTAAGTACTTGAAGATTTTAAAATGAAATTTACCAGATATTTTATTCTGATTGCGTTTACTGTTGCTTCACTGTTCTCCTTTGCTCAGCGTGGAAAAGACGGAAGTTTAACGGTAACAACTGCCAACAGAATATTGAATGAATACACTACTTTAACCGCAGATGCTGCTGCAGGGGTTACTTCTCTAACAGTTGCCGCAAGCGGACTAAATGCAAATGCAAGGTTTGCTGCTTCTCTCGCTCCCGGAGATTTAATAATGATTATTCAAATGCAGGGAGCTTCTTTAAGCGGACTCTCTGTCGAATGGCCTGTAGGAAGCGGTACATACTTAGGTTTTCCTGATGATAACACTTCAGGAGGGGTAACAGCCTATAACAACTGCGGTAACTACGAATTTTGTCAGGTTGCCACCGTTCCGAATGCCAGCACCATTACTATAGATTGCGGACTTCAGCATGCTTACACAGCTACAGGCCGAACTCAGATTGTGAGAGTACCTCGTTTAAGTTCATTAACCTTATCTAGCCCGGGAAGCATCGCTTGTACACCGTGGGCAGCTCCACACATAGGAGGTGTTATTGCAGTTGAAGTTTTAGGCAATACTGTTTTGGGTGCAAACACCAGCTTTAATGCTACCGGCCTTGGATTCAGAGGAGGGGCTTTATCCGGTAATAATACGAATTATGGAGGTGGCCAGGTAAGCGCAACAAGTATTAGCGAAGGAGCGCAAAAAGGAGAAGGCATTGGAGGTTATCAAACCGATTATAATGTAATAGGAGGAGGCCAAGCTAGAGGAGCGGGCGCCAATGCCGGAGGTGGAGGAGACAGTCATAATTCGGCAGGAGGAGGCGGAGCAAACGCTGGAAATATTGTTGGCTGGGATGGGTTGGGTAATCCGGATGTTTCGGGAGGAGCAGGATGGGTTTCGGCATGGAACTTAGAGGCAGCAGGCTTTTCAGCTCACACTTCTCCGGGAGGTGGAAAAGGAGGATATTCGTTTGCAGCCACTAATCAGAATGCAACAACGCTTGGCCCTTGGGTAAGTGGAACCAATGCATGGAATGGAGATTACCGCAGAAACAATGGTGGTTTAGGTGGCCGTCCTCTGGATTATTCAACCGGGCGTTTGTTTTTGGGTGGTGGCGGAGGTGCCGGTGACGAAGATAATAATGCTGGAGGGACCGGTGGGCAAGGAGGAGGAATGATTTATGTACTAAGTTATGGAACGATAACCGGTACGGGTGCAAATGCAGCATTTACATCAAATGGAAATCCAGGAGGAAACACAGGAATTGATGGTGCTGGTGGAGGTGGTGGTGGCGGAACCATTGTTCTTAATTCAGTTGGTCTTATCTCAGGTGTTCTTATTAATGCACAAGGCGGGGCTGGCGGTAATCAGGTTGTAGGTGGTGGTGTAAATGAATCTGAAGGTCCTGGTGGTGGTGGTGGTGGTGGATACGTAGCTCGTACAAACGGGGCTCCTACCATTTCAGCTGCACCAGGAAATAACGGGACTTCAAATTCAGCAGCATTGACAGAATTTACACCTAATGGAGCAACAAAAGGAGCTGTAGGCTTACCCAACGAAATTGTTCCGGTAATAGATACTTTAACTACAGCCAACGTATCAATTTGCTCTGGCAGTTCAGCCACATTAACAGCTACAATTGTTGGAACAATTCCTGGAACAATTACTTGGTATAATGCTCCAACAGGAGGTTCTATATTGGGGACCGGCACTACTTACACAACCCCAGTTTTGGTAGCTACTACTACGTATTATGTAGGAATTTGTCCAGGGATGTTTCGAAAAGCTGTTGTTGTAACAGTAAATGCAGGAGTTACACCTTCGGTTGCCGGATCGAATCAATCGGTATGTTCAACCACTGCTACTCTTGCAGGGAATGTGCCAACAGTTGGAACGGGTACGTGGACCTTAGTAAGCGGAACAGGCACCATTACAAATTCAGCATTGGCTAATACTGCTGTTACCGGCTTAGGAGCAGGAGCCAATGTTTTTCAATGGACGATAACACTTCCTCCATGTGCTCCATCATCATCACAGGTGACCATAACAAACACAGGTGGACCAACTACTTCAGTAGCCGGTACCAATCAAACTGTTTGTGGAACATCAGCTACAATGGCTGGGAATACACCAGTTGTAGGAACGGGTCTTTGGGTTTTAGTGAGCGGAACAGGGACCATAACAACACCAACATCCCCAACAACAACTATTACTAGCTTAGGTGCAGGAGCCAATGTTTTTCAATGGACAATTAGCAATTTACCTTGTCCTGCAAGTTCTTCTCAAGTAACAATTACTTCTCTTGCTTCACCTACAGTTGCTAATGCAGGAGCGAATCAATCGGTTTGTTCTACTTCTGCTACGTTGGCTGGAAATACAGCTACAGTAGGAACCGGATTATGGACCTTGGTAAGTGGAAGCGGAACGATTACAACACCAACTTCGCCAACGTCAACTGTTACAGGATTAGGAGCTGGAGCCAATGTTTTTCAATGGACTATTTCGAATGCTCCATGTATTGCATCCACTTCTCAAGTTACCATTACCAATACAGGAGGACCGACTACTTCGGTTGCTGGTACGAATCAAACTGTTTGCGGAACTACAGCTACTATGGCAGGAAATGCGCCTATTGTAGGTACAGGTCTTTGGACATTGATAAGCGGAACAGGAACTATTATTTCTCCAACATCGCCAACAACAACCATTACTGGGTTGGGTACAGGAGCCAATGTCTTTCAGTGGACAATTAGCAATTTACCTTGTGCCCCATCATCTTCTCAAGTAACAATTACTTCAGTTGCCTCTCCTACTGTTGCAAATGCAGGAGCAAGTCAATCGATTTGCTCAACCTCTGCAACGCTCGCTGGGAATACTGCTACTGTAGGAACAGGGTTATGGACATTGGTAGGAGGAACAGGAACAATCACCACGCCTGGTTCAGCTACATCCACCGTCACAGGATTAGGTGTTGGAGCAAATACTTTTCAATGGACGATTTCGAATGCTCCATGTGCCTCGACTTCTTCTCAAGTGATCGTCACTAACACAGGCGGACCGACAACATCTGTTGCAGGTGCAAACCAAAATGTCTGCGGAACTACCGCAACAATGTCTGGTAACACCCCAACTGTAGGGACTGGAGTTTGGACTTTAATAAGCGGAACAGGAACCATTACAACACCTACCTCTCCCACAACCACAATTACGGGATTAGGTGCTGGATCCAATGTGTTTCAATGGTCGATTATCAATTTACCTTGCCCACCAAGTACATCTCAAGTTACTATTACTTCAGTATCTTCACCTACCGTTGCCAATGCAGGACCAAATCAATCCATTTGTTCTACATCAGCAACACTGGCAGGAAATACGGCAACTATAGGAACCGGTTTATGGACCCTGTTAAGCGGCAGCGGAACAATTACAACACCTGCTTCTCCAACATCAACCGTTACAGGATTAGGAGCAGGAGCCAATGTTTTTCAATGGACTATTTCTAATGCGCCTTGTGTTGCTTCAGTCTCGCAGGTTACAATTACGAATACAGGAGGCCCGACTACTTCGGTTGCTGGCACGAATCAAACTGTTTGCGGAACTACAGCTACTATGGCAGGAAATGCACCTATTGTAGGTACAGGCCTTTGGACATTGATAAGCGGAACAGGAACCATTACTACTCCAGCCTCGCCAACAACGACCATCACAGGTTTAGGAGCGGGAGCTAATGTGTTTCAATGGGAGATAGATAATTTACCTTGCCCACCAAGTACATCGCAAGTTACTATTACATCTTTATCTTCACCTACCGTTGCGAATGCTGGACCAAATCAATCCATTTGTTCTACCTCTGCAACACTAGCTGGTAACTCAGCAACATTTGGAACTGGTTTATGGACCTTGGTAAGCGGAAGCGGAACGATAACAACACCAACTTCTCCAACATCAACTGTTACAGGATTAGGAGCGGGGGCCAATGTTTTTCAATGGACTATTTCGAATGCTCCATGCGTGGCTTCTACCTCTCAGGTTACCATAACTAATACAGGAGGCCCGACAACTTCAGTGGCTGGTACAAATCAAACTGTGTGCGGAACTACAGCTACTATGGCTGGAAATACACCTGTTGTAGGAACCGGACTTTGGACATTGATAAGCGGAATAGGTACAATTACAACTCCTACATCCCCAACAACAACTATTACAGGCTTAGGTGCCGGATCCAATGTTTATCAATGGGAGATAGATAATTTACCGTGCGCACCAAGTACATCACAAGTTACGATCACTTCTGTAGCTTCACCAACTGTTGCGAATGCAGGACCAAATCAATCCATTTGTTCCACATCAGCAACACTGGCAGGAAATACGGCAACAATAGGAACAGGTTTATGGACCTTGGTAAGCGGAAGTGGAACGATTACAACACCAACATCTCCAACATCCACCGTTACAGGATTAGGAGCAGGAGCAAATGTTTTTCAATGGACCATTTCTAATGCACCATGTGTAGCTTCCACTTCTCAAGTTATTATAACTAATACTGGAGGCCCCACAACATCCGTTGCCGGAGCTAATCAAACTGTTTGCGGAACAACCGCTACTATGGCTGGAAATACACCTGTTGTAGGAACCGGACTTTGGACATTGATAAGCGGAATAGGAACCATTACAACGCCTGCATCTCCCACAACGACAATTACAGGATTAGGTGCGGGAGCCAATGTTTTTCAATGGGAGATAGTTAATTTACCGTGCGCACCAAGTACATCACAAGTTACTATTACTTCTGTAGCTTCACCAACTGTTGCCAACGCAGGACCAAATCAATCCATTTGTTCTACCTCTGCGACACTAGCAGGAAATACGGCAACTATAGGAACAGGTTTATGGACCTTGGTAAGTGGAAGCGGAACGATTACAACACCAACTTCTCCAACGTCAACTGTTACAGGATTAGGAGCAGGGGCCAATGTTTTTCAATGGACTATTTCGAATGCTCCATGTGTAGCTTCCTCTTCTCAAGTTACTATAACTAATGCTGGAGGCCCCACAACATCCGTTGCCGGAGCTAATCAAACCGTTTGCGGTACAACCGCAACAATGGCTGGTAACACCCCGATTATAGGAAACGGAGTTTGGAATTTAGTAAGCGGAACAGGAACTATTACAACGCCAACGTCTCCCACAACCACGATTACCGGATTAGGGGCTGGAGCCAATGTTTTTCAGTGGGAGATAGACAATTTACCATGCGCACCAAGTACATCACAAGTTACTATTACTTCAGTAGCTTCACCAACTGTTGCCAACGCAGGACCAAATCAATCCATTTGTTCTACCTCTGCGACACTAGCAGGAAATACGGCAACTATAGGAACAGGTTTATGGACCTTGGTAAGTGGAAGCGGAACGATTACAACACCAACTTCTCCAACGTCAACTGTTACAGGATTAGGAGCAGGGGCCAATGTTTTTCAATGGACAATTTCAAATGCACCTTGTGTAGCTTCAACCTCGCAGGTTACAATTACGAATACAGGAGGTCCGACCACAGCTGTTGCAGGAGCTAATCAAACTGTTTGCGGAACAACCGCTACTATGGCTGGAAATACACCAGTTGTAGGTACAGGACTATGGACATTGATAAGCGGAATAGGAATAATTACGACTCCAACATCGCCAACAACGGCCATTACAGGGTTAGGTGCGGGCGCCAATATTTTTCAATGGGAGATAGATAATTTGCCTTGCGCACCAAGTACATCACAAGTTACCATCACTTCTGTAGCTTCGCCTACCGTTGCGAATGCAGGACCAAATCAATCCATTTGTTCTACATCTGCCACGTTGGCCGGAAATACAGCAACAGTTGGAACAGGTTTATGGACCTTGGTAAGCGGAAGTGGAACGATTACAACACCTACCTCTCCAACATCCACCGTTACAGGATTAGGAGCAGGCGCCAATGTTTTTCAATGGACAATTTCAAATGCTCCTTGTGCAGCTTCTACTTCTCAAGTTAGTATAACTGTTAATCCAACAACCACTATTGCAAATGCAGGTATAAATCAAACCGTCTGTGGAACTACAACTGCTATGGCAGGAAATGCACCGGTTGTGGGCACAGGATTGTGGACATTGATAAGCGGAACAGGAACGATTGCCACTCCGACATCGCCAACAACAACCATTACAGGTTTGGGAACCGGGGCCAATGTTTTTGAATGGAGTATTACCAGCCTCCCATGCGCACCAACAACCTCTCAGGTGACGATTACCTCAAATCCGTTTCCTTCGGTAACGGTTAATTCTGCTACAATTTGCCTAGGAGCTTCTGCGAACTTAAGCGCGACAGGTGCGGTATCTTACACATGGAGTGCTGGAGCTCTTGCAACAGGAACAGGTACAGTCTCAGCAACACCATCGACAGCGGGTGTTACAACATATACTGTCATCGGCACTTCAAATGGATGTTCAGATACAGCAATTGCAAGTGTAACGGTAAATAATTGTTCTCCTCCAACAGCAAATTTTTCAGCGAATACACTTCAGTTTTGTAGCAGTGGTTGTGTTAATTTTTACGATTTAAGTACAGGTTCTCCTACTTCGTGGAGTTGGTTCTTTCCTGGAGGGACACCTGCAACAGCAAACTCAAATGGCCCCATCAACGTCTGTTATGATACTCCTGGAGATTACTCTGTAACCTTGATTGTTTCAAACTCTGATGGGACAGATACTCTTACTCACACTAATTATATTCATATTCTGGAACCTATTCCTTTAACCATTACAGGAAATCTTAGTATTTATTCTTGTGAGAGTACCGAATTAACAGCCCAACCATCAGGTCTCTCTTATTTATGGGGGCCAAACGTACATTTAGTTTGCGGGGACTGCCAAACCGCCACTGTTTCTCCGGTGTCCAACCAACAGTATTACGTAACTTATCAGGATATAAACGGATGCTTTGATTCGGATACAACAAATGTAACAGTAAATGATATTTACTCTTATTTTATGCCAACAGGATTTTCTCCAAATGGTGATGGAATAAATGATTTACTACTTGTTCATGGATTAGGTGTAGATTATATCAGCCTCAAAATATTTGATAGAGTTGGAGAGAAAGTTTTTGAAACATCTGACATAACCGAAGGTTGGGATGGAACTTATCTTGGGATCTTAATGAATAGCAATGAGTTTGTTTATAAGCTAGAAGTAACGTTTTGTAATGGACAAACGGCAAATGAACAGGGAAGTTTGATGTTAACAAAATAGATTTGTCAACTGAGTCATATTTGTTCGAATAATATCAAAATAAAAATCCTGATAAAATATTATCAGGATTTTTTTGTAATACAAATTCTGTGATATGATTATTTGTTTTGAATGGTTGCGTCTTCCATAATAATATCAAAGAAGTATCCAGAACCAAAATCTTTGTCCAAAGAAATTTTGCCCTGAACAGTTATCTCATCACCAACCTTTACGGCCTGGTCAATAGTCACTGTTAAGTCGTACTTACCTGAAAAGTCAGTGCCGTCTTCGATGTGAATCCAGTTTTTTGTAAGGATATCGGAGCTAAATTTTGTCACCTTTCCTTTGATTGTGACCACCTTTCCAGAATACGTTTTTTTGTTTTCCAGAAGTTTAGAAATTGAAGTTATTCCTGCAACAACAGGAATTTTGTTTTCTTTTTTTAGATTGCTTTTTTTCTGACTTTGATCTTGTGTATCAGTTATGCTTTTGCCATTCGCATCAGCAACTAACTTTAAACTTGAAAGAAAAAAGACTTCCTTAAACGTTCTTTTCAACTCTTTGCTTGCAAAATCCTTCATAGGTGATGCATCATCATAGGTGTAGGTTTGCCCAACCTTAGCTGGAATTTTTACTAGTGCTAGCCAGCGTTCATTATCTCCTTCTTTTGCTCTCAAATATGAATATCCACTTGTTTGAATTACTTCCTTAATCACAACAGTATGTAAAATACGTGGAGGTGCTTCAACCTTGGTTGTGTCCTTAGGGGCAATAGGAATACCAGCAAGCATATTGGTTCCGCCAATCTCAGGATTAGTACTAATTTCACTTAGGAACAGAATAGCACTGAAGGTACGGTCAAGTTCCTTGCTTTTAAATTCTCCCATTTGTAGTCCTGATTGATAATAATATGTATCACCAATTACAGGTAAAAACTTAGGAGCAGCCATCCATTGAATCGAGTCTTTTCCCTTTACTATTTCTTTGACTCGAAGGTAAGTGTAATTATTTGTTTGAAGGATTTCTTCTACTACAACTTTATGAGCATACTTTGGCTTAGTCGCAGATGTTTGAGCGTATGCACAAATTTGTATTAAAAAAATAATGGCACTACAACTGATAAATCGTTTCATGTTTGGGGGTTGTTAGTTAGTTAGGTAAAAAATGAATTGGTTTAAAAACATTCAAAAATGTCCTGAAACTATAAAACAAGCAACAGGTTAATTATATTCCTTTTGTTTAGTGTTTTTTGTTATTTTTGCGTCATAAACCTTATCAAATCCTTGATGCAAAGGTCTAAATATTTTGCTCTTCAAAAAATGATTCCTGTCATTTTTTAGTGTATCAATAAAATAGACTTTTGCCCCCAATTATTTGAGAAACCAAACCAAACCAAACCAAAATTATGAAACGTATTACAGATATTCTATTATCTTCAAAAACTACTGTTTTTTTATTGATTATACTCGCTATAGCAATGGGCACAGGTACATTTGTGGAAGATAAGTATGATACAATAACCTCCAAAGAACTTATTTATAACACAAAATGGTTTGAATTAATATTTGTTCTTCTCGCATTAAATTTTATTGGACAGATAAATATCTACCACATGTTCCGTAAAGAAAAAATTGGAGGACTGATGTTCCATCTTGCTTTTGTGATTATGATTTTAGGGGCCGGTATCACCCGTTATTTTGGCTTTGAAGGCAATATGCACATTCGTGAAGGAGAGGAATCAAACATTCTTATTAGTTCGGAACATTTCCTTAGGGTTTCTGTTAAAGACAAGGACAAGGAATTTAAAAAAGACTTCCCAGTTAACTTTGGACAGTATTCGAAAAATAAATTTGAAACTGAAATAGCAACAGAACAAAACAGTAAAATAAGTATCAAGTGCAAGGAATTTATTAAAAATGCAATTGAAGATGCAGATGAAAATGTTGCTGGAGGAAAGGATTTATTCGAACTTATTCTTGCAACAGAAAATGGAAGAAAAAGAGTATTTGTAGAAAAAGGACAATCCATAGATTTGGGGAGTTTTGTTATTTCGTTTGAAAATGCGAATGTGAATAATGCTATCCGTGTTACTGAACAAGATGGTTTGATTCTAATAAACTCTCCATTCGAAATGAATAGAACAACCATGGCGACACAACAAAGTGAGACGATTCAAAAAGACACCACCATTGAGTTCAAAGAAAGATGTGTTTATAACGTCAACAATACAATTTTTGTGTTCAAAAAGCATTTTAAAAAGGCAGTAAAGAAAATAATAAGTTCTGACAAGCCGGAAGATGCAGGAACGAATGCAGTAAAACTTGACATTAGCATTAACGGAAAAAATTATGAGGCACCAATTTTATTTTCTTCCGGCCAACTCGCGGAAAATAATGATTTCACATTCGATGGTTTATCATTTAAAATTGGTTATGGAAAAAGAGAAATTGAGTTGCCATTTGCATTGCATTTAAATAAATTTATCTTGGAAAGATATGCAGGCTCTGAGAGCCCTTCATCATACGCAAGCGAAGTGACAGTAATAGATAAAAAGAATAACGTGACTATGGACCACAGAATTTTCATGAATAATGTCTTGGATTACGGGAATTATCGTTTTTTTCAATCTTCATACGATCAGGATGAGAAAGGAACAATACTATCCGTTAATCATGATTTCTGGGGAACTTTGGTTTCGTATACTGGATATATTTTATTAGCAATTGGATTCATAATTACACTAATGAATAAACATTCCCGCTTTCTTCGTTTAAGAAAGAGTATTGTAGAAATCAGAGCTGAAAGGAAAGCGCTAATTACAACAATAGCTTTAATTTTAGGGTTCACCACATTGTCTTTTTCACAAAACGTTAATTTATCAGGCGTGGTTAATGCTAATCATGCTGATAAATTTGGGCATTTGATTACCCAAGCAGTTGATGGCCGATTTGAGCCCATTAATTCAATGGCATATGATGTGCTTCATAAAGTGACAAAGAAAGATAAATTTACGATTGAAGGAAAAGGCACTTTGGATGCTATGCAGGCATTCATGGATATGATTGTTGAACCTGAATTCTGGAAACAACAAAAAATAATTTATATCAAGGAACAATCGGTTAGAGATGCAATTGGAGTC
>Ga0194047_10001614_pt1 | contig 13612 bp, 8 predicted proteins | sample JunL225m_MetaG_2_FD_160070 | JGI IMG/M metagenome (GOLD analysis project Ga0194047, IMG submission 160070) | Anoxic zone freshwater microbial communities from boreal shield lake in IISD Experimental Lakes Area, Ontario, Canada - Jun2016-L221-5m | ecosystem: Environmental > Aquatic > Freshwater >...
CTATAATGGTAGAGCTTTATGTGAAAATAATAAACCAGGTTTTATTAATTACATGAGATCTAAGAAAAGACAAAAGTATTTGGTATTTAAAGATGAGATGATTTTTGATAAAGAGCTGGATATTAAATTAAGTGGTAATGAAAGGTACGGGGTTACTATGACACCTAGGCTTTGGAAAGTTCTTTTAGAGTATGCAGTAAACTCATTGTCAGAGGTTATGTATGAAAAAAGAGATCAAGAAGGCAATGTTACAAAAATACATTATGGTGTAGAAAGAATAACTGACCCTATGATTCTTAAAGAGATGCAGGTGTACCAACCAAGTCTAAATGCTGACCGACTTATTTCATATGCATTATTAATAGCTTATGTAAAGATACTCCAGGCAAGTGGTAGAATGAAGAAGAAAATAGAGAGAACAAATGATAAGTTGGAAAGTCCGTCAAAAATGGTTAGTTTTAAAGGGGGAGATAGACCTATGTTTAAAAACATGGGTAGAGGTAGTAATGGTAATATGTTACAAGCTAAACGTAATCCGTTTAAAAATATTAGATAAAATTATAAAGCTATTTATATATGGCAGTTTTAAATGCAATTCAGTTACAAAAAGGAGCTAAGGTTGAACCATTGTATGGTAAGACCCTTGGGGGAATTTATCAACCCTATCAAATGCTTCCTCAAAGTGAGAAAGACCAGCAGTGGTGTGCACAGGTAATGGATTATATTGAGTGGACTGGCATGAGGCAACTTAAAAGAGTATCAGGTAAGATGCTTAAAAACTATAAGTTGGCCAATGCCCAGATAGAAAAGAGTGATTATATAATAGCTGAAACTGATTACTCAGAAGTTATTGAACCTCTTATTAAAGAAGATGTTTCTGCTCTTGAATTAAAGTTTTACCCAATTATTCCTACAGTTGTTGATGTACTTACCAATGAGTTTTCAAAAAGGTACTCACGTATAACTTTTGAGGCAAAAGATGAAAAGAGTGCAAATGAAATGCTTGATGAGAAGTACAAAGATGTAGAAAAAGTACTTATTCAAAAAGCTACTTTAATGCAACAGGCTAAGTTGCAGGAAATGGGTGTACAACCTGATTCCGATCAAGGTAAACAAATGATGGACCCCGCTACTATTAAAAGTTTACCACAGATACAAGAGTTCTATAGTAAAGATTATAGGTCTATGTATGCTGAATGGGCTGAACATCAAATGTCAGTTGATAATGACAGATTTTCAATGCCGGAGTTAGAACGTCAGAACTTCAGAAACTCTCTAATAACAGATCGGGAGTACTGGCATTTTGTAATGAAAGAGGACGATTATGAAATAGAAACATGGAATCCTACACAAACATTTTACAGAAAGAGCCCAAATGTTAGATATATGTCAGATGCTGCATGGGTGGGTATGATCACCCTTATGACAGTACCTGAAGTAATAGATAAGTACGGTTGGATGATGAGCCAGGAGCAGATGGAAACCCTAAACTCACTATACCCAGTAAGAGGAGCAATGTATACTCAAACTGGTATAGGTAATGAGAGTGGTGCGTTTTATGATCCTACAATGTCTTATGAATGGAATACCCAAGGTCCTGGTGTAGGTATGAGGCAGTTTATGAGTGCCTACAATACACACAAGACTAATGGTGATATCATCCGTTGGATACTTGATGAGAATGAGGATCTTCAGGATACTGATTCTGCATACCTGGTAAGGGTTGCTACTATTTATTGGAAGACACAGAGGCTTATGGGGCATCTTACTAAAACAGATGAGAATGGTCAAGTGATACAAGAAATAGTTGATGAGTCATATAAAATAACAGATAAACCATTATATAACACTCTTGTTTTTAAGGAGAAGAGTAAAGACAACTTAATCTTTGGAGAGCATATAGACTGGTTTTGGATAAATGAATCTTGGGGAGGTTATAAACTGGGGCCTAATATTCCTGGTTTTATTGGCATGAACAACCCTTCAGGTTTTGCTCCTATGTATGTAGGTATGACAGGTGGTATACCAGGTCGCATTAAGTATCAGTTTAAAGGTAGTAAGACAACATGGGGTTGTAAATTACCAGTAGAAGGCAGGGTGTTTAATGACTACAATACCCAAAGCAAATCTCTTGTAGACAGATTAAAACCATACCAGATAGGTTATAACATGGTGCTTAACCAGATACAAGATATACAAATAGATGAACTGGGTACCATTATTGTTTTTGACCAAAGGACACTTCCAAAGAACTCAATGGGTGAAGATTGGGGTGAAAACAATATACAGAAAGCTTATCTGGCAGCTAAGAATTTTTCCATGATACCTGTAGATACATCTATTATTAATACTGAAACGGCTATACAACACATGCCTTTTCAAAAGATAGATATGAGTCAGCATGAACGTATCATGAGTAAGATTAAACAAGCTCAATGGATAAAAGAAGAGGCATTGTCTTCTATAGGTCTTAACCCCCAAAGGATGGGGACTCCTATAGATAAATCTGAAACTGCTACAGGTATAGAACAAGCTATTGCAGCTTCTTATGCACAAACAGAACAGTACTTTGTACAACACTCAGATGAACTAATGCCCAGAGTTCACCAAATGAGAACAGACCTTGCCCAATACTATCAGTCAACTAATCCTTCAATACGTCTACAGTATATTACAAAAGATGATGAGAAGGTAATGTTTCTTCTTAACGGTGAAGAATTACTAGGTAGAGATATAAATGTTACATGTCGTACAAGAATAGGCATGAGAAACATTCTTGAAAACATTAAACAAATGATGCTCAAAGATAATACTACCGGTACTACTTTGTGGGATAGGATAAGAACAATCAAAGCTGATGACATGGTTGACCTTGAAACAGGTCTTAAAGCTATGGAAGCTCGTCACGAAAAAGAACAGCAGGAAAAAGCTCAACAAGAACAGGAAGCACAAAAAGCTGAACAAGAACATCAAATGCAGATGCAGGAAAAAGCTCAACAGTTCAAAGCAGAAGAAGCTCAAAAAGACAGAGATGCTCATATTGAAGAAGCTGAAATTAGAGCTGCAGGTTTTTCTGGTTCAGTTGATCTTAACCAAAATAAACAAAATGACTATATGGATAATCTTAAGTTTATTCAGGGTCAACAAGAACATACTGAAAAAATGAATCTTGAAAGAGATAAACATTTAACTAATACAAGACTTAAAGAAACTGATCAGCAAATACAACAACAAAAGATACGTGAAGAGGCAAAACGTACCAATGCTGAAATACAGGTAGCAAAGATTAATCATAAATTGAAAGAGAAAAATAAGAAGAGCTAAAGAGTGCATTTTTCTAAACATAGAATGTTTTTTCTTTGGATTTATGGTGTATATTCATATTAGGAACCAACAAATAAAATATAAATGGAAACAACAGTAACTAATGAGGTTGTAGACCTTGATAAGTTGTTCCCTGGAATAGATACTTCAGATGTACTTACATCAAAAGTACCTAGCATATTAAGTAACGATAAGGATATGTCGTTTCTTGATAAACCAGGGGCAGTAAAATTAGATGCACCTGCAGTTAAAGGTGGAGATGAAACAAAAAAAGAAGGTATACCTGTACCACCAGTAGATGAAGCAGAGGCAGATAAAATTCTGAACTCTATTGGAAAAGATGAAGATGATGAAGAAATAGATAATAACAGTTCTACTTCATCCGGAACAGGAAGACCAAAATCAGATAAGAATGCACTAAGTTCTTATTTGAAAGAAAAGATAGAGGCAGGTGAGTTTTCTGCTTTTGAGGACTGGGATGAAAAGAAACAGACTCTTGATGAGTATCTTTCAAAACAACCAGAAAAAACCTTACATCAGATGCTTGATGCAAACTGGGAATCTAAAGAAAGAGAACTTCTTGAGAGGACACCAGTAGAGTTCTTTGAAGCGTTACCTGAAGAGCTGCAATATGCTGCAAGGTATGCAATGGAAGGTGGAACAGATATGAAAAGTTTGTTTGCTGCATTAGCAAGGGTTGAGCAGGTAAGAGAGCTAGATCCTGAAGATGAAGATGGTCAGGTTGTAATAGCCAGGAACTATCTACAAGCAACACAGTTTGGTACTCAGGAAGAGATAGAAGATGAAATCTCTAACTGGAAAGAAAACAATAGGCTTGAAAAAAAAGCTAAAGATTTTAAACCAAAGCTGGATGCAATGCAGAAAGAGCAAGTTGAATACCAACTTGCACAACAGGCACAGTTCAACCAACAGCAAAGGCAAGCTGCTCAGATGTATGTTGCTAATGTTGGACAAGCTCTTCAAAAAGGAGACATAGGTGGTATAAAGCTTGATAGAAAAACACAGGCAATGCTCTATGATGGGTTAACTAATGTAGCATATCCTAGTGCATCAGGTAAAGCAACAAACCTTTTGGGACATATGTTAGATCGTATCCAATATGTTGAACCAAACTTTGAACTACTGGCCGAAGTAACTTATTTACTTGCTGACCCTAATGGTTACAAGAACAGTATACGACAACAAGGAAAAAATGTTGCTACTACTGAAATAGCTAAGAAGTTAAAGTCAGAGCAAATGAATAACGGTAATGGAACAGGAGGTTATGACCCTGACGATGTAGAAACTACATCAACTAAAAGAAAATTAAGTAAACCAAAGAATCTTTTTGAACGATAAACAATTTTGTAAACAAATAAAATAGATAAATAAAAATGAGCACTCCAGTTTTAAACAACGGTATTGCCCTTCGTGATAACGTATATGAGATAGGTTCAAACTATGACTCCTATCACCTGTACAATATGATGAAGGATGCAAAACCCACAGACTTAGGCCCTATTGAGTTTTGGGCAAACACGCAGGTTGCACAGATGCCCCTGTATGCATTTTCTAACTTTGGTAAAGGTAATACCATAGATGTAGATGATCCAAGGGGTCGTTACACATGGCAGACACCAGTTGCTAATGATCTTCCTCAGATCACTCGTGACATTGACCCAAGTGATACTAAAAAGGGTATTGCGGAAAAATCATTCCGTATTGTTATGAACCGTAGGGAATATGGTCATACAGCCGTTCTTACTTTTGACAAATATCGTGGGCTGGAGTTCCGTGTAACTGAAGATCCGATTATATCAATGGGTAATAATGAGTATGTATACACATGTAAACTTATCAATAACAACTCTGCTGCTTATCTGGATAACAAATATCTGGTACCTGGTACTAAGGTGTTCCGTGTAACTTCAGGTCGTGGTGAGTATGGTGAAAGGTGGGATGATGTTGTATCTCGTGCAGGTTACAGGGAGTTCTATAACATCCTTGGTAATGCAGAAGCCAATGCTTCTTACCACATCAGCCAGAAAGCTGACTCAATGATGAGGAATGGTCAGAATACAGGTGGTATACCGGTAACTGAAATTTGGAAAGTTAATGACCCATCTCTTCGTGCAGACCCATCCCTTCGTACACTGGAAGATATCTCTACTCGTCTTGGACAGGTAGGTATGCTAAAAGCAATGAAAGAAGGCCAGATCAGTAAAGCGTTTATTACTGAAATTGAACGTCAGGCTATCAAGAAAGTAACAACTGATCTTGAAACATACCTGATGTGGGGTAAAGGTGGTCGTGTTCAGCAGGATGGTCCTGATGATCTGCGATTCTCTACAGGTCTTTGGATACAGTCTGATAATGGTTATAAGAAAGTTTACAACATTGGTACATTCAGTACAGACATGTTTAACTCTGAAATCTATAACTACTATGTAGGTAAGGTAAACTTTGAAGGTCCTGATCCTAAGAGGAAGCTAATTGTTCAGACTGGTATGGCAGGTATGCAACAGATGAATAGGGCTATTCAGCAGTTTGCAATCAACTCAGGTCTGGTACAGAATGCACATGAACTGGGTGCAATCAAGGGTGAAGCTCTTGATCTGGATTTTGGATATGCATTTACTTCATATACCATACCATTCCTTGCAAACCTGAAGTTTGTTATCAACCCTGCATTTGATAATGTGGAAGCAAATAACATTGAAAACCCAATTATCAATGGTTTCCGTTTGTCATCATACTCTTATATCATATTTGATGTAACAGATCGTGGTACAGATAACATCAAGATGTTGCGTGACAAGTTTGATCACGAGTTCCACTGGATGTATCAAAACGGTACTGCTGACTATATGGGTCGTACTAAGGGCTTCCAGTCATCTGGTGACTTTAATGGCTACAAGGTGAAGATGTTCCAGAAACAAGGTGCACTTGTGGTTATGGACCCGACCAGGTTACTCAAGATAGTTGCAAAGAATCCTATTACAGGATATTCATTATAAGCTATCATAGGTCATATAGAAAGCACTACTCAAAAGGTAGTGCTTTTCTTTTGCCTAAAATAAATACGGAGCTTTGATAGTTTTATCTTACCTTTGTTGTATGAAAAACACATACACGGAAGATCAGAAGCAAGGAATACTATTCCTCTACAAGAACGGAATGTCTGTAAAGAATATAGGCAGGAGTGTAGGACTCGGCAGGAAAGCTATCTTCAACTTCATAGAAAAGAACGTTCCTAATAAGAGAAGCAAGTCTGAGGGTCAAAGAGCCAGACACGGAACCTTTATCAAAGAGGATGCTTTTGATATACTTTCCCCGGAGGCTTTGTATTGGATAGGATTCCTGTATGCAGATGGTGGAATTGAGGCAGCACGACCTATTGTATCACTTGGAATAAGCGAAGAGGATAAACCACATCTTGAGAAGTACAATCAGTTCCTCGGAGGAAAGTTAAACATAGGAACCTATACGGTTTCTAATAAGCACCTACGGGGTTGTGTGAAAGAGGAGAGTGTGATCTGCAGAATAAGTTATAGCAATAAGAAGATACATGACAGACTAATCAACTTAGGATTTAATAGTAATAAAAGCTCTTACATATTGCCTCACAACTTGCTGACATGCTCACGAGACTTTTGGCGTGGAGTGGTTGATGGAGATGGTTGGATAGGTAGATATGAAAAGCAAGACTGTAATAAGTTAGTAGAAGCGATTGGCCTATCTGGGACAGAGCTTACAGTAGTTGGGTTTATGAACTTCGTCCAGGCTGCAGGTATTGTCGCTAACACTACTCCTTACAAGAGAAAGAAGAGTAAAGTGTGGCAGGTAGAGTTGCATTGTGATATAGCAAAAGATGTTATGAAGCTACTCTATAAAGATGCTACTGTATATTTGGATAGAAAGCATCAAACATATCTTAATATAATAGAAAAAGAAAAAGAAAGTATAGGACATTTGGTAAATAGTATATAACTTCGTATCTTGTAATTGAACCAACAAAACAAAAACAAAATGAATATTAAAGTAGGAAGTAGGGTAAGTATAAAACCATATGCAAGTGGTCTCCCTAATGCAGGTCTTGAAAAGTATGATATGGTTGTAGCAGATGGTGCACAACACAAAGAACTTTTGGGCCTTGTAGAACGTAATGGAATTAAATGTTATTTAACAGGTCTTAATGAACTTGCCCCTGAAGTACAAAACATTAAAGATGCTGAAAAGAAAGAAGCTACTATCAGGGATATTCGTAAAACAATAGTATTTCTTGAAAATTCTTTGGCTGGTAACTATGCTCTTACAGAAAAAGACATTGATGAGCATGATGAAAAAGGTAAGCCTACCGGTAAGTTTTCAGATAGTTTCTGGAGTAAGGTAACTATGTTTATATCACAAGGTCCTGATAAATTTGATGATAAGAAACAACGTACTCCTACATATTGGGATAGTGTTGAGATAAAATGTAGTAACGATACTATATATCTGGACCCTAAAAATCCTCACGATATTATTCTTATATATGCTATTCAGGCAGGTGGGTTTCTTTGTGTAGCACCTTCTATGGATGCTGCTAGAAATGCAGTAGAACCACCAAAGTGGTACTTAGATAAAGAAGAAGAGACTGCAGGTATTAAAACTGAAGTTAAAAAACTTCGTAACCAGGCAGGTGGAGAACTACAGAAACTCTATGATAAAGATGCCAATAAACTATTTTATGTTACTAAACTTTGTGCTGCTAATTCTTTAGGGTACCGTAAGGCTACACCTATGGATATATTGTACGATGATTGTGATAAGTACATCAATGGTGAAACAGTAGATAAGAATAAGAAAATGACTGCTGAAAAGTTTATTGATTACTGTAAACAACCGTTAGCAGATCTTCGTGTTCAGGCTATTGTACGTGATGCTACAGAAATGCATTTGTTGACGTTTAAACAAGATGGTCAACTGTACTATAATAAGACCGGCACCCCTATGGGTAAGGGTGTTAATGACGTAGTAAAGTTTCTTGAAAATCCTTTGAATAATGATGTTTTAACTAACATTACAGAGGAAGTTGAAGAAGAATGGAAAAAATAGTAACCAATTAAAATTGAGTTATATGGCAAAGCCAATGAAACCAATGAAGCCAAGTAAGCCAAAAATGCCGAAAGGAACATGCTAAATGTAATCGGGTAGAAGTGTAATAACTTCTACCCATTTTACAATATTTAAAACTATCAGGTATGACCAACGAACTACTCCAGGTTAAATTTCAGCAGAGACTTAATAAACTCAGTTCAAATGATTATGGGAATATAGAATGTTGGATGATAGCTGAAGCATTTAATAAGGCTATGGATGCTTGGGTATCCAGGCAGTTACAAGGTATTAACCAAACTAAAAGTACTGCAGAGGGCTCTATAAGGAGTATAGATAAACTTCAAGTAATTCTTAAACAGGCACCTCTTACAATGACCAATGAAGGTATTTATTGGGAAACACTTTTGCCTGATGATTATGTTGAATGGTCGAGGATAAGTGCAGAAGCAATGATGGGTGACTGTTGCCCCGCAAGAAAGCTAAAGATTTTTCTTGGTGAAGAAGCTGATATGGATCTGGTCCTGCTGGATAAAAACAGACAACCTTCATATGATTGGGCAGAAACAGTTGCAACTGTTATGAGTGGTAGCTTTAGAATATACACAAATAACTGTTTTGATATAGTTAACCCTACTATTACTTATTATAGGAAAGCTGCACATATAAAAATAGAGAATTGTACTGACCCTGATACAGGTTTATTTATTCCACCTGGATCTGGAGTAGAATGTGAATTTTCCAATACAGTTATAGAAACTATTATTGATGAAGGTGCAGCAATACTTGCAGATGATATGGATAATTATAATAAAATGCAAGTATTAAATCAAAATGCCGAACACAGTAACTAACTAATATATGAACTTCAATAGTCCTCCCGGTGGTTATGCATCCCAACTAGCTTGGTCAGTAACCGGAATACAAGAGTTAAATAGAAGAGTAACAGCTATCCTTGAAAATGGAGGAGGTGGTATATTACCAACACTACAGCAAGTAACTGATGCAGGTAATACAACTACTGCAACAATTAATGCAACTGAATTTGCAACTTTTTCAGATGCGGGTACAATAGGTATTTCGATTACTACAAAACCCAATGGAGGGAGATCTAATATTATATTTGTACAGGAAAGTGGAACAGCAGCCATAAAATGCAATCCTTTAACCGATGATGTTACACAAGCTATACAGAATAAATCGGGAACTATTGCGCTATTGGAAAACTTTGGATACAATGTTTTTACTGTTTCAATCGGTATTGGTGATACCAATTTTACATTGCCCGTTGACCATTCAACAGGTAACGTATTGGTAGGAATAATACCTGCAAATAGTTCAAATTCAGCAGAAGTTTTAAAAGGTGGTTTTTGGGCGCAAGATAATGACACTAATTATGTCATTAATTTATTAGTTCCTTCGACCATAGCGGGTGATTGTGATTTTTATGTTACATCATTTAACGCTTAATGTTTTATAAAAATAACTAGAAATACAAAAATTATATAGTATTATAAATTAGATAATGAGTCTCCCCATATTAAACCGTTTAGGATTTTGGTATGCGACTACTAATACACCATCTCTTGCAGATGGTGTTGGTACTTTAGGTGATTGTTATCAGATAGTTACTGTAACTTCTGGTAGTGTCAACTTTATGTATAATAGGGACTTAGGTTCTGGTATGAAAACCTGGATAGCTAACCTTTATATTTATTATGATGGTGCAATATGGCAAATGATTGGTAGTGCTACAGGTGGAGGTGGTGCAGTATCATCAGTAAGCAATACAGATGGTACCATTACAGTATCTCCTACTACAGGTGCAGTAGTTGTATCATTACCTGTTATAGGTACACTTACCCCTGGTAGCTATACTAATACTAACATTACTGTAGATGCATATGGTAGAATAACACTTGCATCAAATGGTTCAGGAGGTGGTTCCCAAAATCTCCAACAAGTAACTGATATAGGGGCTATTACAACCAATACAATTACTGTAGGTTCTTTATCAGGGTTATTTAGTCAAGTATTAAACTCTGCAGTAGGTACAGAAAATGCTGCTACAGGAACATATGCTTACTTGGATTCTTCTGGATATTTAGGATTAAATAATGGTGTAGTTGAAAGTTATTTATACAATACTAACGTAACACATACGGGTGTTGCATTAGAATTTCCAAATGCAACTGCTTCTACTAATTATACTATACCAATATCTGTTAATGGTACTACAGCAGATAGTGCGGGTAATATTACAATATCAACAGGTACTGGTACAGTAACTTCAGTAACTTTAGCCAATGGTACTGGTATATCTTTATCTGGTACTAATCCTATTACCACTTCAGGTACCATTACTATAACTAACACCGCACCAGATCAGATTGTAGTATTAACTAATGGTACAGGTATTTCTGTAACTGGTACATACCCAAACTTTACTGTAACAAATACTGCACCTGCTACAACATCAGGTACAGTAACTTCTGTAGGTCTTTCATCTTCTGATATAACTGTTACAGGTACATCCCCTATTACTACATCTGGGTCATGGACATTATCTTTACCTGTAGTCAATAGTAATGTAGGTACATATAACAATGTAACAGTCAATGCTAAAGGTCAAGTAACTGCAGCAAGCAATGTATCATATCTTACAACAGCAGTAACATCTGTAGCTACTGCAGGACTTATATCAGGTGGTACTATTACTACTACAGGTACAATTACTACTTCTATGGCTACTAATAAACTAGTAGGTAGAAGTACTGCAGGTACTGGTATAATGGAAGAAATAACTGTAGGTACCGGTCTTACTCTTTCTGGTGGTACACTTAGTGCTTCAGGCACATCCCCTCTTACAACTAAAGGGGATTTATATACATACAGTACAACAAACACAAGATTATCTGTAGGACTTGATACGCAAATTCTTATAGCTGATAGTACAACTACAACAGGTTTAAAATGGGGAAGCAACACTGCTGCTACACCATTAGGTTATTACGGTGCATGGCAAGATGATAATACACAAACTGCTGCTGTTAATAATACAGCTTATGCAATGATTTACAGAACTGTAGATCTTTCTAATGGAGTTACAGTTGTTACCGATGGAACTAATCTCACAAGAATAACATTTGCAAATACAGGTATTTATAATATACAATTTTCTGCTCAGTTACAAAATTTATCTAACGCAACTGAAGATGTAACAATATGGTTACGTAAGAATGGAGTTGATTTACCTGCAACAGGTACTATAGTTGGTTTGGCTCAAAGAAAGGGTCCTGCAGATCCTTATCATACAGTAGCTTCTTGGAACTTTGTTTTAAGTGTAGTTGCTGGAGAGTATTATCAATTAATGTGGAGTACAACTAACCATACAGATGTAACTATACCTGCTTATTCGGCAGTATCTCCTGCTCCATCAGTACCATCAATTATATTAACCGTTACTCAACAGTCAGGTATCATGGCTGGAACAGGTATTACTGCAATTAATAGTCTTACAGGTGCAGTACAAACAATGGTTACCGGTACAAGTGGAACTGATTTTGCAATAGTATCTTCTGGTACATCACATAGTTTTAATTTACCAACTGCATCTGCCACTAATAGAGGTGCATTATCATCAAGTGATTGGACTACTTTTAATAGTAAACAAGCATCTGGTAACTATATTACTGGTCTTACAGGTGATGTAACAGCAGCTGGTCCAGGATCAGTAGCAGCTACTATAGCTAACAATGCAGTTACATACGGTAAGATACAAGCTGTATCAACTACTTCTAAATTACTGGGGTCATCATCTACTACTACACCTGTACAGGAAATTACAATAGGTACAGGGCTTACACTTACCGGTACCACATTAACTGCTACAGGTAGTGGGGGAACAGTAACATCTGTATCAGGAACCAGCAATAGAATAACAGTAGCAACCGGTACTACTACTCCGGTTATTGATATCTCATCTTCATATGTAGGTCAGAGTTCTATAACTACTACTGGTACTATGACATCCGGTACACTATCTACTGGTTATGTAGTAGCTGGTGTAACGATGACATTGGGTTCTGATGCTAGTTATGATATCTACTATAGAAACTCATCAGGAGTACTGACCCGATTAGCTAATGGTACTACAGGACAATTATTAACAGCCACAACATCATCTGCTCCATCATGGGCTGCACCTGCTACTAGTGGTACAGTAACCTCAGTAACAGGTACTGCTAACCAGATAGCAGTAGCTACAGGTACTACAACTCCTGTAATATCTTTGGTATCAGGAGGTACACTTCCCGGAGCATGGGCACTTGGTACACCAGCATCTGGTAACTTATCTAACTGTACTAACATAACACCAACATCCTATACAGGTTTAGTAGACTCTCATAGATTATTTGATAGTGGATCATCTATACCTGCACAGACATATGTAATAGACTATTATGCAGAATTTGGTTATACTATTAACGAACTAAGAGTTAAATGTACATCTGGTACATGCACTGCTGCTGTTCAGATAGGTGGTACTAACGTAACTGGTATATCGGCAGTATCAGTATCCAGCTCTCCTGCTGTAGGTACAGCTACTGCATTAAATACGGTTGCAATAGGAAATACAGTTACTTTAGTTATAAGTAGCAATAGTACTTTAGTTGGTCTTCAAGTAACTTTAAAATTCACAAGAACATAATGGGAAGTGTTTTATATTTTAATACTACTCCTCAATACAGGTTAGTAGCTTCTGGTTCTAACAAAGCTCTAGTAGCAGGTACAGTAACTGTAACAGGTATATCAGGTACTATAAAACTGATTGTTATCCCTATAGGTTCTGGAGGTGTACCTGCTGTAACAGATAGTAGTGGTAACATTTACAGCTATACAACAACTGTTACTGCAGGTGGAATATATGTACGACAAGCATATGTAGTAAATCCTACAACTACTTCATCAATGACATTTACCATTGCTAGTTCTGCTTGGTCTGCTTGGGTAGGATGTTTTACTGTAGACAATGCCATAACACCTTTATTAGATCAACAAAATGGTTTTGGCAGTGCTAACGTAACAAGTATATCTACAGGTTCCATAACCCCTTCTTTTACAGCAGAATTAATAGTAGCAGCAGCAGCTACTGGTTCTGGTGCTACAGGATCACCTGGGGCTATTACAG
>Ga0194047_10001616_pt1 | contig 13590 bp, 13 predicted proteins | sample JunL225m_MetaG_2_FD_160070 | JGI IMG/M metagenome (GOLD analysis project Ga0194047, IMG submission 160070) | Anoxic zone freshwater microbial communities from boreal shield lake in IISD Experimental Lakes Area, Ontario, Canada - Jun2016-L221-5m | ecosystem: Environmental > Aquatic > Freshwater...
ATCCAAGTGACGTTTGTAGGTTTGTTTCATTTGACAATGTCATCGGTAAGTACCTCAATTTCAAGTTAACTAGAATTAACAAAACTTTTATTATATCATTAAGCTTCGAGGTTTGTCAATACTATTACATGAAAATTTAATACCCATAAAATCTACCATACGCAGGCAAGATGATCTGTGAATATACTTCAATTAATATAGGGCAACGATTGCTTAACAAGTGTAAACCGAGCAATGAAGGATGCCACTACCTTCACTTAAAAATTAGGTATAAAACAAAAAAGAGATTGTTTTCGCGACAGTGGCGGCAGTCTAAAACCCCTTCAAATCGAAGGAAGGTTTAAAACAAGATGTTACAATAGAAGATGCAGAATTTAAATCAGTCTCAAACCCCTTCAAATCGAAGGAAGGTTTAAAACTTATGGTACCAAATAAATGAGAGAACTCACCGAACCGGTCTCAAACACCTTCACATCGAAGGTAGATTTAAAACCCCTAACGGCTAGGGAGCTTTGTAAATCAATCGTTTACAAGACCCCTTAGAGAAAAAATAAAATGTTAAAAAGTTAACATTTTTACAACATGTCATAAAAAGTTTCCTTAGAGGAATTAAAATCAGCATCCTGAGTGATGCTTCAGATGGCTACCATCTTAAACCTGTCGGATTCTACATGCAAGTGGTATTTTGATTGACTTCAGCTATGTATAATCCTTCTCATCGAATGTAGGATTAAAACAATGCTGAAAAAGATAGCTACCATAATCACATCGAAGTTATGATTGAAACTCTGGTGAAATCGGTAATAACGATTCCATCTTTTAAAATTTCTTCATTTTTAAACCAGGATTGAAACTGGACATCCGAGGAGATCATCATGAACAGTCACGTTTCAAATCTATTTCTCTAAGAAGATTTATTTGAAACTTTATATAATACTGTTTGGGCGGAACAAGTGTTAGGGCATCGTCTCAACCCCACTTTACATCGAAGGTAGGTTTGAAACCAGGTAACTATTAAATGTAGTTATAATACTGATGAGTCTCAAACACCCTCACTTAGAAGGTTCGTTTGAAACTTTGATAGTACTACATCCTTAAAACGGAATGCGGTCTCAAACACCCTCACTTAGAAGGTTCGTTTGAAACGTATATTAAAATTAGAAACACGACATTTTAGTAAAAGTCTCAAACACCCTCACTTAGAAGGTTCGTTTGAAACTTAAAATTGAAGATAATGGTACATATAAATATATTCAAGTCTCAAACACCCTCACTTAGAAGGTAGGTTTGAAACTTTATTATGTTTCATTAAAGCAACTTCAATGAAAGTCTCAAACACCCTCACTTAGAAGGTAGGTTTGAAACCCCTAACGGCTAGGGAGACTTATAAATCAAAGGTTTACAAGACCCCTTGGCGGAAAAATGGAATGTTAAAAAGTTAACATTTTTGCAACATGTCATAAAAAATTTCCTTAGAGGAACTAAAATCAGCACCCTAAGAGGTGTTCAGATGGTTACCATGCTAAACCATACAGGTTTCCACATGCAAGGGAAGGGTGGTTAGACAGGTTCCACCCAGGGGGAAAGTGTTCTGCTGCCTTGCTTCTGGGAGTTACTACACAGGATGTCTAACAGGTTATCCACATGCACTGTGGACAACCGGGGGAGATAGTAACAGGTTGGTCAGCTATTAATGTTTATGAGTGGACTTAAATTGAATAAAGTGATAAATCGCTCGATGAGTTTAGAAATATCAAGATGGAAGAGATCGCAGCTAAGGATTTATAATTACCCTATGTGGCAACCTGATGAAGTAAAAACAGGATTCAAGACCTATTTAGATAGGAACATACCTGCTCATGTTAGTAAAAGGATAAGACCTTTACAGGAATCTTTAAGAGATAAGACTTTTGCAGACGAAGATAACAAGATTCTACAATCTGCAATTAAGGAATACACTTCTGAGTATGTGTTTCTTCATGAGATTAACGTATGGGGTAAGGATTTTATAAGCCTAGTTAAAACCACAGGACTTACTACATCGGTTTTCATGCAAAGATTACATGAACCACCACTAGAACCTGTAGGAGTTTGGGATTATTTGATAAGTCATTCAGATTATGAAGGAGTTCATGGTCTGGCTGCTTGTGTTTTATTGTATAATATGGGATCTGCAAGAGCAGTTAGAGAATTCAAGCAAGTCTATAATATCTATACTTGACAGTTTACAGCATAATTGAGTTTGTGATACTTTATTGGATTGATTATGGAAGATAAACTAAAATACTTTAAATCAATATTAGCTTGATAATTTCTAGTGATTAAACAGATTAAATGGTCTTGTTAGTCAATTCGTAAATAAATAGATAAATGACAGATTGTAACTAGAATATACGTCTAATCATAATTCCACTGTGTCCACTTAGCTTCTTCAAAGTTGTAAATCTTCATGGAAAAAGGAGATTCTACATAAGTTAATGAATGAACAGAGTAAGATTTATACTTAAACTTGCCGGATAATGAATAATTTGCAATTGGAATCTCTGGAATGAATTCTGGTACAATTTCTTCCAAACGATTCGGATAGTGACCTTTCTTAATTTGAAACTGTTGAACTGCCGAAATTATTTTTTCTGCATTTTCAGGGGCAATTATTTTTCCATAGTAAATTACTCCAAAAGATGCAAATCCTGCAAATGAAGTTATCACAGATTTATATAGGCGAAGTTTGAATCCTACCCAATTTTTTTGTGATACAAGTGTTATTGCCTGGAGAAAAAATGATATTCCAACAATAAACAATATAATTGAAATGAGACCTAGACCAATCATAAAAGCATCAAATATACCCCAAGCCAATGCAGCAATTACAACAAACATCAAGCTCCGCTCAGATGACACAACAGTTGGCGACGCTAAGGCAATTTGTTTACGTATCCTTGGCCCTAACACTACAATCATAATGCCACTTATAATCATCACAAGTGGTAACACTACAACAACTTTAGCAGGTAGCAACATCATTCCAGCGATACAGCAAAGCATGATTAACCACGCTGTGGTTCTCATTCTTTTAAGTATTGTAATTCTTGAAGTTTGCATAATATAGCAACCTTAACTTCACGGCATACAATTAGGATCATCTTTTACTACTTCAAGAGCAGTATCTAGTGTTAACATTTTACCAATCTCCCACCATTGGCCAGTGTGTCTAAAGTAAGCCAGATTGAACTGATCTTCTCCAATATATTCTAATCTTGAAAACTTCTCTTCAAAGAATTCTTTGACACAATTAGGAGCAGTGCAACGATACTTTGCTATAAAGTATAAGTAAGTCCGGTGCCACTTCGAGTAAATATCAACTACATAGCTAAATTCTTCATCTTCCGGATTTGTCTTAACATATTCTGGTTTAAGATATGATTCTATTAGTAGGTTAACTTTCTCTTGAATTCTATCCTTAGTGTTATCTTCTACTTTTATTTTAACTTTCTTTGGAGGAACACTGAACCATCCTTTTTTAATAGGCATATCACATACTCAGTTAATTTTCATCTTATATCATCTAGTGGATGCTTTATAACCAGCAAATTCTGCGTCTTTTGTATTGGCAAAGCAATGTCTAGGAGAGACTTTATTGTAGAAGTTACCGCCTGGAACATGGTAAGCACCGCCTAAAGTAGCTTTTATTGGTGCATTTGGCGGACATTCTTCTTGAAATTTTCCCATGTCATTTGTATATTTCATTACTGGCATAGTTGGTGGATCAGCTTGAGCAGAGATTGGAAGGATTAAATAGGTAACATTAATTGCTACTGCGATACACGATATAATATTCATTGTAATCTTTAAAACATTCTACATCAGAATTTCAGAAATACCATCTTTAGTAAATCTCTTAGCATCATTAACGGCTTTTACTAAAGCAGATGCTAAGTGTTCTGCTTGATTTACAGTTATTAGAAAACCTGTAGCATCAGCCTTGAATATCCTAGCATCTTTTGGGCCTGATTCAAAAATACGGAAGCTGATACAATCTTCATAACCTTGCATGGGAGCAGTATGGTCGAATAATACTTCTACTGAAATCTGATCGTCTATCTTGATTCTCATGATTAGCTTTTATGACTTAACAACCACAGTAACAACCCCTCTTTTGTTATTTATCTTCAGCTTCTTCCCTACATTCCCAAAATACTCTGTCATTCCTTTAGAATGTTTATATCTCAAGTAGAATCTTCCTTTCTCAGTATCTTTAATACCAAGAATAGAGTCCACTCTTACTAACTGCGCTTCCGGAAACATCTGCAAGAACTCTGCATCAGCTTTTAATGCGGCATCTATCGCCAGGATTGAAGTTTGCTCCAAATTAGTTAGAGAAGCAGTTTCATCTTTGATTCCATTAGCCGCAATCACTACCACTTCGATTTCTTTCCCATCCAACATCAGTATTGACATAAATGACTACCCCTTATCGTTTCGAGGCTCTGTAACCGGCAAATTCTGCTTCAAAAGCACTAGAAAAGCAAGATTTAGCTTTGGTTCTATCATAAAAACTTCCACCTGGCACATGAAATATCCCAGAACCTGATACTTTTATTGGTTTATCTTGAGGACAATCTTCTGCTGATAATACTGATGTGGTAGTTACTTTGGATTTGGATTTATTTTGTGGAGTTTCAGTGGTTGAACTATTGCTGGAATCAGATTTTTCAGTAGTTGGTAATGGGCCAATGTATTTCTTGTAAGCGCCGATCCAGTCTTTAGCAATCTCTTGTTGTGCTACCTTTATGTCTAATTCACCCTTACAAACCATTCTTCTGAGTTTGTTCTCCAGCTTATCTTTAGTGTAAGCATTCAATGGTTGTGTAATGTATGACTGCGGCCAAAGGTTCATGATAGCATTTGATCCACCTAATTGAAGGCTGATTAAGTGGTCAATTTCATATTCTTTGGGTTTTCTGGAAGTAATTCCGTAATTCCTATACACTTGATCTTTGAGAGATTGAGGAACATCCCTTACCGTAGAAGAATAACCTACTTGACAGATTACTGATGTATCTGTCGTCAAGACATCTCCAGGAGTCATCCTTTAGTCTGGAACAATAGGTGATTCTGCTTGTGCCAGAATTGGAAGAAGAAGTGCAAGAACAACAGCAACCCATACTTCAATTTTTCTATATCCCATATGATAACTCCTTGAGATTGCAATGATTACAGGAAAGACATTCTTTTCAAGGCATCATCTTTTACAATAAAATGATGTTTCAAAGAACCTGCTACATGAAGAGCTATAAATATTATAAAAGCAAATGATATATAGTAATGTACTTCTTTAAATATTGATCCTATCATTTCATTTTTTGTAAAAATCATAGGAATCTGAATCAAACTAAAGAAGCTGATTTGGTGTCCACCAAAAGATGACATCAAGTAACCAGATACTGGCATTATGAAAAGGCACAAATAGAGAAGGTATTTAACTAATTTTGTTATTTTCTTTTCTTTTTCAGTGAAGTAACTTGGAAAACCTGGGGTAGGTGATATAAAGTGCCAAGTGAATCTATGTAACAAGAGTAAGAAGACTACGATCCCAACAGCTTTATGTGTTGCATAAATAGCTGTTCTTGACTCTCCCTTTGGAAGTCCAGTCATATAAAGTCCAACCCCTATCATTACCATAACAATCAGAGCCATGATCCAGTGTAGAACTTTGCTCATCCAGCCGTAGGATTCTGAAGTGTTATACATGCACATAAGTATCTCCAATGTTGTTGTTAGTGTCAATTTACAGGATAGAACATTTATACAATAGATTATGCAGCATCTGCAAATGGTTTATTCTCAAGATTCCCCCGATTTAGCACATCACGCAGCACTGCTTCACAAAGTCTGCGGCTATCTGATTCTGAAGTAGTGAGTTGAGATTCCAGTTTGTCACATATTGCCATGAGTTCATCTACTTTGGCTACTATTCGGTGTTGCTCTTGGAGTGGGGGGAGTGGGATTCTGAACTGATTAATTAGACGTAATACTAGATTCTTGTTTCCAATTCCCTGTGTATTTTCTGCTGATTGTTGTTTTACAAAAGGTGAGTTTATTAGAAGGCTTAAAAAATACTTATTTATATTTATGTGAGAGAATTTTAATAATGCGAGACTAACGAATATACTAAATTCCGTATTTATATCAACTGTTACAGAAATACCAGTAGTTCCGACCTTTGTTAAAAGTATATCGCCAAACTCTGGTTTGCATCTTTTACATAGTTCACGATGTTCATATTCAGATATAAATCTAGTATTTGCAAAGTCAATATATCCTCCAGACACGTCTTTTACAGAAAGAAATGGTACTCCAGAATTCTCATATTTAGGTGTGTAATGCGTCCCATCTGTAATAATAAAACAAATATTACCTAATCTACACCATTTCCAATTTGTTGGAATATTGTAATCTTCATTTTCTATCAAACCAAAAATAGTATTAATATGCTTTCTTATCTTATTTTCACTTATTAACCTCATCTTCTCCTTCTGAATCCTCTTCAGCAGTTCACTAGCAGGCTCATCATTAGGGTCTTGCTCCACCAATCTCCCTCTCACAGCAAGATTCAAAATACTCTGCCGAAGCAGTTTGATATGATCTTTGTTAGCAGTAAGTTTTTGAAGATAGTTTAAGTGGAATTGTGCAGCATCCCTGGCTTCTTCCCCTTCAGAATTTACAATACGATCAAGACTTGAAGCAACTAACTTGCTTCTTCTGGATTCACGTTCGTTCTTTGCTGTTTCTAATTGATCGCACAGCGCCATAAGTTCATCTACTTTGGCTACTATTCGGTGTTGCTCTGCGAGAGGTGGGAGTGGAATTGGCAATGTTTCCCACTTACCCTTACTTAATATTGGTAGAGTGCCCATGCCAGCATTAGCAATAACAAGATTCTGAAAATATGTTGATTTTAGCGAAATAGCTATAAAATTTGTTATATTACCAGTGTATGGTGTTAAGGTGTTAATTTGTTGATTACAACAAACATCACGATAATTAATATTTACTTTCCCAATTGACGAACCAATACATACCATCATAACGGAATTTTTTTGTATTAAACGAGAATATTTAATACCTTCTTCAGAAATTCCATCACCAGAATAATTAATCATGTTACCAGTAAGGTCTGCTGGCTTAACAAATGGTATGTAATCCCCAAATAGCTCTGGAGAATTTGATGGTGGAGTTGTTCCAGTTTGAGTCTTACCTATAGAAATAAGTCTTATACATTCCCATTGATATGGCATATCAAATGGTACGTCATTTAAATTAGTTATCTGTAACGTCTGATTTTTACTTGTTTTAACATTGTTCACTAACCTCATCTTCTCCTTCTGAATCCTCTTCAGAAGCTCACTAGCAGGCTCATCATTAGGGTCTTGTTCTACTAACTTTCCTCTTACTGCAAGGTCAAGAATAAATCTACGCAATCTTGGAATAGCATCTGGAGATTCACTAATGCGATGAAAGTGCTGGAGTAATAACTCTGGACTCATGTTAGATCGATCAATGTAATATCTTTCATAGGATAGTGTTTATGATTACATGTCCAGAGAGGACAACTGTATTTCCATGCTGTAGCTGCTAATATGTAATCTTCTAATGAAATTCCTTGGTATGCTTTACGATAAAAATTAGCATATTTACCAGCTTTCCTCCCTATATCCGCATCAATAGCAATATGTTCACATAGATTAAATAAATATTCAATTGATTGGTATTCTCTCTCAAATGCTCCGGCATAAACCTCTGATATAACAACTGGTGATAATAAAAGGATAGTTCTAAATTCTAAATAATTTATAAACTTAGCTATAATTTGTGGTTGCTTCTTCAGTAGGTGGATAACGATGTCCGTATCTAACACCAATTTTTCATGTATCATCTGATAGTGCTTTATTCAATCTACTGGTTTCACGAATCTTACGAACGTAAGACTCTGGATCAATATTCTCAAAACTTTCTAATGGTGTAAGATTATCAAAGAACCTTCTGGCTTTAATTACAGAACCTCCTTCTATGGTTTGTTCAGTAAAGCGTTTAATGAGTTCACTGATACTCACATTCAAGTTATGAGAATAAGTTTTGAGTTTTTCGTAAAGATCATCTTCAATTTCAATTCTGTGCATGATTAGTACCTTGAATAACTGGTTTACCATGACAAATGGATGGATTGATCTGGATGCGGTGATTTAGATTCATCTCAACAAAGCCTCGGCCAAAATATTCTTCAACTGATCCCTTAATTCCGCAGTCTTAGATTCTGCTACTTCTAGCTGTGCAAGAAGCTCCTCCGGTGATCCATGATCGTCTGCGACAGTATGTGGATTCTTGAAGTCCAGGTTGTAGTTACGAGCCTTAATCTCCTCCAGAGTAACCTTCCATGCTACTTCAGTGGTTTGCCGATCTTCTCTCTTTGATCCTCCCCACCAGTCCACACAGCCCTGTAAATGCTCTACTCTGATAGGTCTTGTCATTGAATAGGCTTTTTGACCCTCTGGAACACGATGTTCATAGAACCAAATATCCTGTGTTGCTTCTCCCTTCTCGAAGAAGAGTAGATTGGTTCCAATACTTGCATAGGGTTTAAAAACACTGTTTGGTAGTCTTACAATGGTGTGGAGATTACACTCCTGGAGTAGATGTTCCTTCAGTCTGGTCTTTACTCCCTCCCCAAACAATGTTCCATCAGGCAATACTACAGCAGCGCGACCACCAGGTTTAAGTAAGCGGATAAATAGAACTAGAAATAGATCAGCCGTTTCCTTAGTACGGAAATTAGCGGGAAAGTTGGATTCAATACCATCTTCTTCTCTTCCACCAAATGGGGGATTGGTTAGAATGATGTCAACCCTTTCACTTTGACTCCAACTAACATAAGGACGAGCCAATGTGTTGTCATGTTTTACAAAACCGGGATCTTCGATTCCATGTAGCAGCATGTTGGTCACACAAAGCATGTGTGGAAGCTGTTTCTTTTCTACTGCTCTAAAACTGTTTTGTAAAAGTTTCTCATCTTCAACTTTCTTAACATACTTATCTCTCATGTGCCTGATGGAACAGGTTAAGAATCCTCCGGTTCCGCAGCTTGGATCAAAGAGTATTTCACCTGGCTTTGGATCAATTCTATCCACCATGAAAGCAGTAACAGCCCGAGGGGTATAATATTCTCCGGCATTTCCTGCACTTTGAAGGTCATTTAAGAGTTGTTCGTAAATATCTCCGAAGTGTTTTCTCTCTGCAAGATCATTAAAATCTACACTACTGATCTTGTTAATAACCTGCCGCATAAGTTGACCTGACTTCATGTAGTTGTAAGCATCTTCAAAGACACTCTTTACTACTCTAGCTCTATTTCCCTGTCTAGCAGTTGATAAATCCTTCAGTGTCGGAAATAGATCATCATTTATGAAATCCAGTAGTGCATCTCCTGTAAGACCTTCTGGATTAGCTGCCCAGCTACGCCACTGAAGTCTTGGAGGTATGGGTGAGTGATAATAATCCTGCATTACCTCTAGTTGCTGATCCTGGTCATCAATAATCTTTAAGAAAAACATCCAGCAGAGTTGTGAGAGTCTTTGGGCATCTCCATCTACACCTACATCTTGACGCATGATGTCTTGAATGGATTTTACGGTGTTTCTTGCAGACATAGATTAAGCAGCTTCCTGATAGAGTGCATTTTGCAGTTCATGAACAGCATCTTCAAAGTTTGATTTAGTTCCAAACTGCTTGATTAGTTGAATTGGTGTTCCCATTGTGTTGAATGGCTTGATTTCAAGTATTTTTACATTATCAAGTCCAGTTACATTACCTTCATCTTGATATTTGGTTAGAAGTGCTTCAAGAACAGCTTTTGCTTGTAATCCGTACTTGGTGAATACATCCTTCTTCCTAACATTATTTGCTCTCTCCTTCCTTGTCAGTGGAGGTTTATCAAATGCAATATGACAGATCAGATCGAAGGGGTCTAGGTCTTTACCTACCTCTTCCAGTAGTGGATCAAGTAGCAATCCTTCTTCAGCTAGTTCTTCTATGATTGATTCCTTGCGTTCTTCTGATTTCCAACGAGCGAGAAACTTATCCAGACTAGCATAGCATTTTATGATAGTTTTTCTTGAGTAATCTTTTAGAGATTCAGTAACCAGCTTACCGTTTTCATCCAGATACTCTACTCTCTCTGTTAGTACATTAACCCATCTTCCGTTGATGTAAAATTTTCTTGTTACAAGATGTGGTTCTGGATTTGGTATTGGAGTTGGATCATCAATAATAACCTCTTCATCTTCATTTGTATTTTCTTCCCCAGTATCACCTGTTTTAGAATCTTCTTCTGGTGGAGTTGGAGGATCATCTTCACTAGCTTCATAAATCTGTACGGGTTCTCCATCAAAATCTGGATCAGCAAAATGATTTGTAGCTTTTCTGAAATCAACTAACGTAAAGTAATATTTCCTGGTGTCTTCATGTACCCTTGTTCCTCGACCAACAATTTGCTTGAACTCAGTCATTGAACCAACAGGTCGATCAAGAACAATCAAACGGCAGGTTTGAACATCTACTCCAGTGGATAGTAACCTGGATGTGGTAACTATCACGGGATACTTGGATTCTGGATCAATAAAGTTATCTAGTTGTGCGACACCTACTGGATCATCTCCTGTGATACGCATGATGTAACGATCATTTTGTAAAACTAAGTCTTGATTCTCGATTATCAGTGCTTGTCTAAGAAGTGCTGCATGTTCAGTATCAACGCAGAAGATGATAGTTTTCTGAAATCTATCCCCACTTTCCTTGAGATATTTTGTGATCCATCTTGCAACGCTTTTTGTTCTATTATCAATGACAATATTCTTGTCGAAGTCTTGAATGTTGTAGATTCTATCATCAATTACTATACCTTTATTATCTACTTCTCCTCTTTCTGGTCTGTAACCTTCAACATCAACATCAACATCAAGATGAACCTTGATGACCTTATAGGGTGCTAAGAATCCATCACTAATCCCTTGTTTAAGTGAGTAGGTATAGACCGGATTTCCGAAATAGTGAATATTTGAAGCATATTCAGTTTCTTTGGGAGTAGCAGTTAGGCCAATCTGAGTAGAGTTCTTAAAATGCTCCAGTATCTCACGCCAAGCAGAATCTTCTGCTGCACTTCCTCTATGACATTCATCAATTATGATTAGATCAAAGAATGTTTCTGAAAATTCACGGTAAATTTTCTGTCTATCTTCAGGCCCAGTTAATGCTTGATAAAGTCCCAAGTAGATTTCGTAAGAGGTATCTATCCTTCTCTTGATGTCGATGGCCGTGGCTAGTTCTGTGATACTTCCATCATCTCGTTCTATGGTTTTGGAACTGGTACTTAGTTTTGCCATTGCAGAACCAAATGGACGAAAATCATTAACCATCGTTTGATTTATTAGAACATTCCTATCCGCAAGAAACAGAACCCGTTTCTGCTTGTTTGCTTTCCATGCTGATTTCCAAAGTCTCCAGATAATTTGAAATGCAGTGTAAGTTTTGCCAGTACCAGTAGCCATGACCAGTAAGATTCTGTCTTGCCCTTTAGCAATGGCTTCTACTGCTGCATTAATAGCGTTTCTTTGGTAGTACCGAGGTTCCTTCCCACTACCATCATCATGGAAAGGCTGTAGAACGATGCTTTCCTGATCTGGTGCTAATCCCTTCCACTGCCGGTACTTCTCCCACAGCTCCTTTGGGCTTGGAAATTCCTCCATCGAGAGGGTGGTTTCCAGCTCCTTACTTTGGCCGGTGCAATCATGGAAGACAAAGCTGCTTCCGTTGCTTGAGAAGACGAAGGGGACTTGCAGTATGGAAGCATATTCCAAAGCCTGCTGTATTCCATGTGTCTCGCTGTAGATACCTTTCTTGGCTTCTATGAGGGCGATAGGGATGTGTTGGTAGTAGAGAACAAAGTCTGCTCTCTTAGATCTTCCCCTGCTGACTAACTTGCCTCGGACAATTATGCGTCCTTTGGTGAAGGACACTTGGCGTCGGATTTGAGTTTCCTCATCCCATCCAGCTTTGAGCAAGGCTGGAGTGATGTACTTTGCGCTTACATCATCTTCGCTGAAGTGGTCTTTGTTCATAGTGCTGATGGTTACTGCCGCAGGGTACTATGCTAATAGTACATGCTTTTCAATCAGTTAAACAGATTTTAAGTTAGCTTCCCAAAGACCGAGTTGGTTTCCTGTCTTAGTTCGCGTTGTTACTCTGCCCCTGCTGAGTGGTTGGTTAAGATCACTTACCACCGTAAAGCCTCTAAAAAGCCCCTCTAAGCGAGGATCAAAGTTACCACGCTAGATTCTACGTCTTTTGACTTTGGAAGCTCTGTAGGTGCCTTTGATGCGGAAATTGACGCTTACTTTGGGAGGTTTACTCTGGCAGTGCTGGTTTCTGCTTGATTTTACCCCTCCAGCAACCTCATCAGGGTACTCCCTCCAAAAAATGAGACAGAAAAAAACAACAGCAACAACACGGGGGTCAAGGGGGCAGCGCCCCTGTTGTTGTTTTCTTTTTTTGTTTATCCTATATAAAAGGAGTACTTCGATACTTGGGATGGGTTACTTCGATACTTGGGATGGGTTACTTCGATACTTGGGATGGGTTACTTCGATACTTGGGATGGGTTACTTCGATACTTGGGATGGGTTACTTCGATACTCTTTAAAAAAATGTATCTGTAAATAATTTTGATGTGTTATAGTTTTGCAAGTTAGGTAAACAACACTGTTAAGTTCTAGGTTCCGAATATGCACAACAAAGCACTCGTTGTACAAAGTAACAGACTCATAGAAGCGAGATACAAGCTCTCAGTTGAAGAGCAAAAAATAATTAGGATACTTATTTCAAAAATACATAAAGATGATAAGGATTTCAAAGATTATGAATTTCGTATTGTAGAATTAGCTGAAATTATTGGTATGGATAACAATAATATGTATGGTGCATTGCAAAAAATAACTGAAAGATTAATATCAAAGGTTCTTAAGTTTTATAATCACGAAACAAAAAAACTACTTCAGGCATCATGGTTGTCATCTGCGGAATACATTATAGGAGAAGGAACCGTATCATTATGTTTTGATCCAAAGTTAAAACCTCTATTACTGGAGTTGAAATCACACTTTACGATGTACGAACTTGACATAATAATGAAATTTAAAGGTCAGTATGCCATTAGGTTTTTTGAGCTAATAAAGTCTTTTGTTTGTAGAAATATATATGAAGTTAAGTTTTCTATTAAAGATTTACATGAAATGTTTGGAATAGCAAAATATGAATATGCTGTTTTTCAAAACTTCAAAATTAAAGTAATCGAACCAGCTAGATTAGAACTATTAGAAAAAACAGGAAAATCTTTTACATGGGAACCCATCAAGCAAGGAAGAGGTGGGAAGATTGTAGCAGTTAAGTTTATATTTGATCCTGATGATGAAGAATCTGTAGTTGAATATAAAAAATCACATAAAAAAGATTCAGTAAAAGAAGCACAAATTATTGAATCTA
>Ga0194047_10001617_pt1 | contig 13579 bp, 14 predicted proteins | sample JunL225m_MetaG_2_FD_160070 | JGI IMG/M metagenome (GOLD analysis project Ga0194047, IMG submission 160070) | Anoxic zone freshwater microbial communities from boreal shield lake in IISD Experimental Lakes Area, Ontario, Canada - Jun2016-L221-5m | ecosystem: Environmental > Aquatic > Freshwater...
GCACTTAAGCGAGCACGATGGCGATATTCCCATTCTGGCCCACCCATGGGTCGCAAAATTTCAAGGGGTTTGATTTTAGCGATGTGTTGCAAATCATCCTCGAGCACACGTTGCTTCATCGCCACTTGCGCACGTATATCGAGATGCTGCATCGTGCAACCACCACAAATACCAAAGGCTTTGCATTTTGGGATTGCTCTAAACACTGCGGGCTTGAGAATCTGGCGTATTTTGGCCTTACTAAAACGCGCTTTATCACTGGTGATGGTGTACGTAACAAGCTCTGTTGGTAGTGCACCCTTGATGAAAATGACTTTACCACTCTGCCCTTGCGCAGCCTCTTGCTCATTGGGTGTTAAGCGGGCTATGCCTTGGGAATCTAAATCAAGTGCTTCAACTCTTACTGGCTCAGTCACTTCAATATTGACTGGCTTATCCCCTCTACGCATCCGCAGAAAAACCTTGGAGATACTCTTGCCATTGAGCACCATGAGGCTCTTTGGCTTCTTTTTCTAAATAGGTTTTTACAAAAGCAATTTCTTCTTGGTACTCATCTAAAGAGAAGCCGCCTCGTAGCAATTGAAAGCGGCAATACATCAGGTAGGTATTAACGACGTCCGTTTCGCAATAACGACGGATGTCATCAATCTTGCCTTCTTGATAAGCAGGCCAGACTTGGCTGCCATCCATACCCATCTTTCCAGGAAAGCCGCAGAGTTTTGCTAAACCATCTAAGGGTGCATTAGCTCTGCCATTAAATTTGGCTAGCAAATCCATCATGTCGAGATGGCGCATGTGATAACGACTAATGTAATTATTCCACTTAAAGTCACGGCTATCCGCTTCTTGACTATCACCCATTTCCCAGTAGCGTGGCGCTTGAATATGGTTTGCCAAAGCACGATAGTGCAGCACTGGCAAGTCAAAGCCACTGCCATTCCAGGACACTAACTGCGGCGTGTACTTTTCAATCAGATCAAAGAATGATTGCACCAACACCTTTTCATCATCTTGTGGGGTCCCTAGAGTACCCACTTTAATTTGGGGGGTACCTTCTTTAGTAGTTCTGCGAATCACACAGGAGATCGCCACAATCTTTTGCAAAAAGAGTGGCAGAAATTCACTACCCGTTTTTGCGGCACGCTCAGCCATCGCCTTTGCAGCAACCTCGGCATCGCTCATCGTATCGGGATAATCTTCTAGACGGCGCAGTCCTGCAACATCGGGAATGGTTTCAATATCAAAAACAAGAACTGTGGCCATGGCCGTTTACTGTAAGTAAGGGGTAGGATTAACTGGCTTACCGTTAACCCGCAATTCAAAATGCAATTTTGGAGAATTGGTATCGGTATCACCCATCTCAGCAATCTTATGCCCTTTGCGTACATTGTCACCCTCTTTTACTAAGAGTTTGCTGTTGTGCGCATAAGCCGTAAGGTAAGTATTGTCGTGTTTGATGATGATGAGATTACCGTAACCACGCAAACTATTGCCTGCATAAACGACATTGCCATCAGATGCCGCTTGAATAGGTTCACCCACCTTACCGGCAATATCAATTCCTTTGTTTTTATCACTAAACTCATCAGTTACTTTACCTTTTGCAGGCCAAGATAATCGAATTCCAGGCTCCGCAACCATTTCTGGTTTACTTGCAGGTGCCTTACTTATTTCTGCTTTGGGAGAATCTGTCTTATCAGGATCAACCGTCTTTGCTTCAATAGGCTTACTCGATTTTGCACTTGCTGGCGGCTTGACCAAAATTAAGTCACCTACTTCAATCACGTTGGGATTGAAGCTTGGGTTAGCTGCAATATTCCACTGGGCCACATCCCGTGGCGCCTGACCATTATCTAAAGCGATTCTTGCTACAGTATCGCCTTTCTTTACCCGGTAGTATCCAGGAGGTGCTGGCTCATAAGACGCAGATGAACCTGCACTGCGATCTGTCACCGTTGCTGGTTTAGTACGGGTGGAGGAGCAACCTGCCATCAGCACCATGGAAGCACTGATCACTATGAGGATGGTAGATTTAGAAAAATATTTAGGCATTAATAGCAATAAGGGTTTCATACTACCCCTGATTGTAAGGGGACAAAAAAGACCTCGTCTAGTACGGTTCTTTGATAGCGCTGAGAACTCATTCTTTCTACTAGAACCAATTGCTGCTCTTTTTCATTTCTTGCTACTGGGGCAACTAAGCGCCCACCAATAGCCAACTGATCTAATAGAGCATCTGGAATACCTAGTCCAGCAGCGGCCAAAATAATGCCGTCAAATGGCGCGGCAGCAGGCAAGCCCAAGATGCCATCACCATAAATTAAGCGTAGATTATTAATACGAAAAGGTCTCAATTTGGCACGTGCCATGTCATGCAAGGGGCGAATACGTTCAATCGAATAGACCTCTTCTGCTAGTAAGCTCAAGACTGCTGCCTGGTAACCACAACCTGTGCCGATCTCCAATACTTTGCCTAATTTATGCCTAGGCTTGTGGAGCAACTCAATCATGCGAGCCACAACCGAAGGTTTAGAAATCGTTTGCTGATGTCCAATCGGCAGAGCAGAATCTTCATAAGCCTGTGCATGCAAACCCGCATCCATAAAAGCATGACGTGGAACTGTCGCAATAGCCTCTAAGGTTTTACCGTGCTTGATACCGCCAGCATGGACCTTTGCTGCTAATGCCTGTCGATAAGCAGCGAAACGTTCTGTAGGAGCCTTCAACCGCGATCCCAGCCGTTATCACGCATCGCTGCTAAACGCACATGATGCGTGAGATCCAACTGCATTGGCGTAATCGAAATGCAGCCTTCATCGATCGCATGAAAGTCTGTTCCTTCAGAATTATCTTTGACGTCCCCTGCAGCACCAATCCAGTAGATCTTTTCACCCCTTGGGCTATCTTGCACGACTACCGGTTGAGAATGGTGGCGATTACCCAAGCGAGTGACTCGCCAACGATAAAGCTCAGCATAAGGACGATTGGGAATATTCACATTCAGTAGCGTTGCAGCACCATCTTGGCGAGCCAATTGGGGACTGGCGAGGTTGGATACCAACATTTGCGCAACCACATCATGTGCTGCTTTGGCAGCATCTTCAATCCGATTCCAGCCGCGATCAATTTGGGAAAAAGCAATCCCCGGCACGCCAAACATCACCCCTTCAACAGCAGCAGCTACAGTCCCTGAGTACAAAACATCCTCACCCATATTCTCGCCTTGATTAATTCCAGAGATCACCAAGTCAGGTTTTTGCTCTAAGAAGCCGGTCATCGCAACGTGGACACAATCCGTAGGAGTACCGTTGATAAAAAAGAAGCCGTCACGATCTCCCCCTGCAACACGGTGAATCGACAGTGGGCGAGAGAGTGTTAATGAGTTAGAAGCGCCGCTATGATTTTGCTCTGGGGCGATCACCGTAATGCGGCCCAAAGGACGAACAGCCTCCACTAAGGCCAAAAGACCCGGGGCTAGATAGCCATCATCATTAGAAACCAAAATATGGGGCTGATGATTGCTCATAGAATCATTACGCTTTCGATCTTCTTAAATATTTTTTGCTTGGGTTAAAGCGCGGCCTCTAAACCAACCATAAATAACCGGTAATACCAAGAGCGTGAGGATCGTCGTAGTCACCATACCACCGACAATCACGAGGGCTAGTGGACGTTGCGCTTCTGAACCGATGGAATGCGATAAGGCTGCTGGCAAAAGACCCAAGCCAGATAACATGGCTGTCATTAATACTGGTCTGACGCGTAATGCAGCACCTTCTACCATGACATCTTTCATCTCACTATGTTCGGCTGCAGCCGTTTTATTAATAAATGAAATCAAAATGACTCCATCTTGAATCGCAATACCAAAGAGCGATAAGAAACCAAAGAACGCTGAAATACTCAAGGTTTCTCCTGCTAAATGCAAAGCAATGACTCCACCAATAGCAGCGAAGGGCACATTAATCATCACTATGAAGGCATCTCGGAAGTTACCAAAGGCACTTACTAATAAGAGGAAGATTCCCAGTAAAGCCAAGGGAACAATCAACATCAACTTTTTCTGCGCTTGTTTCATTTGATTGAACTGACCATCCCAGCTAATCGAATAATTTGGCGGCAAAGTAATATTTTTCTCTACTAAGAATTGTGCATCCTCTACAGCACTTCCCAAGTCACGATTACGTACGCTAAATTTAATCGCAATGTAACGCTTGCCGGCTTCGCGGTAAATAAAGAATGGGCCATCAGTTAACTGAACACTGGCCACCATGGATAAAGGGATAGATTTTCCATCAGCGGAATCTACCAATAAGCGCCTAATATCAGCCACATCATTGCGGCTACCTTCATTTAAACGTATCGCAATACCAAAGGTCTTTTCATCTTCGAGTAAGTTGGTCACTGCGGCGCCACCAATTGCATTGGCTACTACAGTCTGGATATCAGTCACATTAATACCATAGCGAGCAGCACGGTCACGGTCAATCTGAATATTCAAGGTCGGTTGACCCAACTCTTTTAAGATACCCTCATCTGCAATGCCAGGCACCTTCTTGAGCTCATCAATCACTTCATGTGCTTTTTGATCTAAGACTTCGAGATCAGTGCCATAAATCTTGACGGAGTTTTCACCCTTCACCCCTGATAAAGCCTCGTTCACATTATCTTGAATGTATTGTGAGAAGCTATAAGTAATTCCAGGGATCTTATTTAATTCAGTCTCTAAATGACTGATCAAGTCTTTTTTGGTTGATCCTGGTGGCATATTCTCAGGACTCTTCAAGTACAAGCCATATTCCTGGTTAAACACACCTGTCGAATCTGTACCATCATCAGGACGACCAATCTGTGCGGCCACCTTGTCAATCTCTGGTTGCTTCAAGAAAGTTCCACGGAGTTGATCGGCTACTTTTACGGAGTAATCCAAATCCACGGTATTGGGCAAGGTCACGCGCAACCAAATATTGTTCTCTTCCAAGGTCGGCAAGAAAGCAGTTCCAAGACGCGTCATACTCAAGAGGGTGAGGCCCAAGACAAATACCGCTACAGCAAATACGGTTAGAGGGCGATCCATCCACTTTCTCAGAAGTGGCTTATAGCTACTCAAGATCTTGGTAATAAATGCTGGCGGCTTATGAGCCACACTTTCACCAAAAACCAAGGACACCATGGCAGGTAAAAAGGTCAGACTTAAAACCATGGCTGCAATTAAGGCAAAGCCCATCGTAAAGGCCATTGGCTTAAAAATAATACCTTCAACACCGCCCATAAAGAACAGGGGCGAGTATGCAACAATAATGATTCCTGTTGAGTAAATCATGGCACGTTGAACTTCACTGGTAGCTAGCACGATACTTTGATTGAGGCGCTTGCCACCCTCTTCTAGGTGACGCATCACGTTCTCGGTCAAAATCACTGCCGAGTCTACGATCACCCCAAAGTCAATAGCGCCCAAGGAAATCAGATTTGCTGGAACACTCCAGATATGCATCTGAATAAATGACACACATAGAGCTAAGGGAATAACCGCTGCAACTACCGCTGCCGCCCGTAAGTTCCCCAAGAAAAAGAACAATACAGCCAATACCAAAGAGATGCCAAAAAAGAGTGTGTGCTTAACGGTACCCACAGTGATATCGAGTAAGACCTGTCGATCATAAAATGGCTTTACTTCAATACCAGGCGGAAGAACGTGTTTGTTAATATTGTTTACGGTATTGTGAACCCGGGCTAAAACTTCAGAGGCATTTTCACCACGGCGTAAATACACAATTCCTTCTACTGAATCAGGATTTTCATTAAATTGGAACATGCCAAGACGAGGTGCATTACCAATCTCTACTCTTGCAACATCCCCTATTCGAATCGGCACACCATTATTGATGGTGATGACCACTTGCTTGATGTCTTCAATATTCTTTAACAATCCAACACCACGCACCACAAACTGTTGCTCCCCTGTAGGCAATAAGCCACCGCCTGTATTGCTATTGGCATTGGTCAAAGCATCAATCATCTGCGTCACAGAAACGCCTTTGGCCTGCAAGCTTTCAGGACTCACAATCACTTGATATTGACGAACTTTGCCGCCAAAAGAGGAAACGTCAGCTACGCCTGGTGTCTGTTTGAGCTCTTTATAGATCTCATAGTTTTGTAAGGTCTTGAGCTGTGTTGAGGACGCGTAATCTGAGCGCACTTCATAACGCATGATCTCGCCAGTAGCATCAGAATCAGGGCTGATGCTAGAACTTACCCCAACTGGAAAATCTACTTTTCCTAAATTGGTAATAAAAATTTGACGAGCCTTGAATGAATCTGTGGTGTCATTAAATTTGAGAGTAACAACAGAAAGACCAAATAATGAAACAGAGCGGAATGCCTGAAGCCCTGGAATGCCCGCTAAGGCATTTTCAACGGGAATAGTGACCTGCTGCTCTACCTCAGTAGTACTTCTGCCAGGCCATTGAGAAATCGCCTGAATCGTGAGTGGTGCCACTCCGGGATAAGGCTGAATTGGCAGCTTGCTTAAGCTGAACATCCCCAGCCCAAGCAATGCGATCGAAGCAAAGATGACAAGCACGCGCTTCTCAACAACCCCTCGAATAAAGGAGGTGAAAATGCTCACTTAGTCCTCCTGCTTGGCAAAGCGGTCATTTAACAACACGGCACCTTCAGCGAGCACTTTCCAGCCTTGCTCAACCCCTTCAGTAATAGCAAAACTCTTACTATTTAAGTCATAACCTTTTACAGGTACACGGCGGAATGTGTCATCACCGACTTTGATGATGGCATAGCGTGCTTCACGAATACGCACAATTGCCGTTTGCGGCACCACAATCGCATCCGCTGTGCCAGTAGTCAGACGAGCAGAAGCAAACATATCAGGACGTAATAAATCATCAGCATTTTCAACATCAGCACGAATTAATAAAGCCCGTGTTTGCGGATCAATTGTTGGTGCAATGTAATTTGCGTAAGCCACAAATTCTTTATCGGGATAAGCCTCAAGTTGCAAGATCAACTTTTGGCCTTGTTTAATTCTCCGAAAATCTTGTTCAAAGACATTTCCCAAGAACCACAGATGCTTGGGGTCTGCCAAAGTAGCCAACACATCACCTGAGCTTACCGCAGCACCAGGCTCTACATTACGCTTTACCACGACACCTTTGAGAGGTGAACGCATTATTAAGTTGGACTGTGTCTTACCTGTAGTTTCAATAGCTTTCACATCACCATCGCTGGCACCAAGATTTCGCATACGGTTTGCAGCAGCATCTTGTGTGAAACGCGCATCATCTAATAAATCAGTCATCGACTTATTGGCCACTAAGACCTTAGCGATCCTTGATGAGAGCAAATACTCTTGTTGAGCTGAAATAAAATCAGGGCTGTAGAGCTCTACTATGGGAGATCCCACATTCACTTGCGCACCATCAAAAGCATAAATGCGCTCTACCCTACCTGGTGCACGTGCGGATAACACTTTGGAACGCTCTGCATTAAATGCCAAGCGGCCTGGAACCTTAATATCAACCGGTACCTGAACTTTTTCAGCAGATTGAAAAACATAGATCTCTGGATTGAGCTTAACCCCGGGAAGTTTTAATTCCAACACACCGCTGGTCTCTACCTTGAGCGCTTTATCTGAGGTTTCAATTTTGACCGTGCGATTCACGTTGGTCACACGCCCCAGCACAATTCCCAGCGAAAGAATGGCAAAGGCAAAGGCAGCCAAGCGAACACGATAACGGTTAGTCGGACCCAGATTCCAATAGAGCCCAGCGAAACTGGCAAATGCGAGTTGCGAACGATGGGATAAGTGGGACCCCGCTTTATGAAGGTGAGGCTTGACCTTCTCATAAAGACTTTTCAATTGCGCAAGAAACTTAGTGATCAAAACTGCTCCTTAAAAAGGTTCTTTACCAGCGGAAACATACAAAATAGCCTGCGCTTGCATGAGATTACTCTCGGCTTGCGCCAATCCAATCTCTAAATTACGCAGTTGAGTCTGCGCCGTCAACAAATCATTAAATCCTTGACCATTATTAGAGTATTGAGTCAGACCCACCTTATAGGCTGCATCTGCTTGAGGTACTTGGCGATCTCTCAAAAACTGTGTTTGGTTTCTGGCTTGCTCGTAAACAGCGTAGGCGGTATTAACGCCCAAGACAATTTGTTGACGATTCGAAATATTGCCTGCCTCAGCGGCTGCTTGGCTACGTTGGGCCTGCTCTACCCCGTACTTCTCTTTGGTAAAGAAATAGAGCGGAATGATTAAATCCAGCTCTAATTGATAAAACATAGCGCCATTATTAGCAGCAAATGGCCCACGAGGGGTGTAAGAAGAACCGACAACTTGAAAGTCAGGTAAGTAGGCCTTCTTCGCCAAGTCAACCCCTTTACGAGCTGCCTCTAGTTGTAAGGAAGAGCTCTTCAGTGATGGGTGACTTGTCTCTGCATAATCTTCCAACTCTACTAAAGTGGGGACATTGTTTAGCGCACGACGCACATCGGCACGTAAAACCAATTTTTCTCTAGCGTGACGACCTACTAAGGTATTAATGCTTTTAATTGCCACATCTAACTGACGCTCAGCATTAAATTGATCGGCTTGTGCTGCACTTTGGGCTACTTGCGCATTTAGGTATTCAACATAAGCGGCAGCATTATTCGAATATCGTGCTTTCGCTACGTTCTTAATCATTTCTAAGCGCACAACCGAGTCTCGCAACACTTGTAACTGCTTTTGTGAAGCTAGCGCACTATAAAATAAAGAGGATAGTTGGGCGCCCAATTGCAAATAGGTAGCTTCACTCTGAGCTAACAAGGCTTCGGCATTGGTATTGGCAATATCAGAAGCCAAACTCTTCTTGCCAGGAAACTGAAATGGCTGTGCAAACGAAATAGAGTTGTTGTTGCTAATGCCCATAGGGTTTTGAGCCGTTGGTGCATTGGCACCTCCTAGGGCAAAAGGAGAATTGGATGGCATACCAGACCACACCAAGCCAATCTGCGGGTTTGCCGGAGCAGCAATTTGCGGAACCGTTGCTTTTGCGGATAGATAGGACTCACGTAAAGAAGCTAACTGCGGATTATTAACTTTGAGCTCGGTCCAGAGTTGGCGCAAATCCATCTCTGATGGACCTGTGCTTGCTGGCTTAGTATAAATTTTGGTAGTGCTAGCAGGAGTGGTTGGCAGTAATGATTCCATTGGCTTACCATTTTTATCTAGCGTTGGCGCTTGCGCACCAATCAAGGGAGGCGCCCCTAGTGGGTTGCTTTGGTCAACTTGCACTAAGACGCTACCGGTCACAGGGGCGGCAGTAATTTCACCGATTTGCGCAAATACTGGAAAGGAAGAGACGCCGACAGCAAAAGTAGTGAGTGTCAGTTTGACAATCCTTTTGAGTGGGTTTACTGCACGAGTTTTGCTTGGGCCGAGAATCAACAAATGCGGCTGCCTCTAAATCATTAAAAATGCAGTTTTTACAGCCTCTGAGGCAGATTTGAATCTCTACAACTCCTACATCAGGGGGTTTTACGGATTATAGGGTACAAAATGCAAAAGTCGAATTATTGACAATCGCTATGTTATTGATTCTAAAGATAATAATGAAAACTGAAAGCAGTCCAAAGCTTAAAACTCAGCATGAACCCTAAAAGAGATGATATTTACTGGTCCACGGGCGGAGTTATAGGCTGGATTACTAATGTGTTGGAAGTTCACTCCGGCAAGGATATTTTTGACTACTAGAGCGTTGTAATAGACTTCGGCAATTCGCTCGGGGCGATAGCTAATCGTCTTGCCTGGACCAGCATAGTCACCAATGAAGTAGGAAACACCGCCAGCTTGTAAGTAATTTTTACGATTATTCGATAGCCCGTTTTGCATCATCGAAACGCCAATACTGTCACTAGGACGATCCCAACTTGTACCATTCATACCCATACCAACAGAAATAGAGTTATCGGCTTCTGTGAAAGACATGGTTTCAGTATGGCCATCTGATGTAAATGCGCGACCATAGATACCTAAGTCTTTGGTTAATGCTTGTTCGCCATGAAGACCCACACCGGTTTTGTATTGATAATTGGTGCGTACATTGTTAATGGCTTGTGTACCTTGTGCATTATTAGCAATAATGTAATTGGTAGCATCCTGAAAACGCGACATGATCATTTTGTTGCGATAGGCAAGTACACTCACCTTACCTGGCAGGTCGGCAATATTGTGCTGACGCTCAATTTCAACTTGATCACCATAAGAATTAAAAATTTGCCAATTGAGATCTCGACCATTAGGACTCTTAGGCGCCAACATGCGAGAAGCACGCAATACCCAGTTATCCAAATACCACTCGCCTGCTAAGCCCCAGCTGTAGCCGCGGGCATCAGCAGCGTAGTCATATGCTAGATAAGTCATATTGCCCCAATTCATAAACTGAATGCGGGGATCTTTGGCATAGCGACTGTCATCAAAAATATCTAAAGTAGAAAACTGGCCTGCAGTAATGACTACCCGGTTACTACTAACCGTTTGTGCGATTTGATTAGCATCATCCTCTAAGAGTACTTTGCTTCCCTCTTGATTAATCGTTTGACGAACAAAGGCGCGGGCAGAATAAAATTTTGCCTGAGCACCACCCGCTTTAGTAGCCTCACCGTTTGTAAAGCCGCCAAGACCTAATAAACCAGAAAATGGTACGCCCGAGACTACTTCAGGATTAAAGTACACATCCGTATTGGGTGCTAAGCGTGCGCCGAAAAATAAAGTTCCCGACCAGGTGTAGCTCATGGATTTGAGAGGATCCATACTATTTTCACCAGAATAGGATGCGTTGAAATTGTTATAGCGCTGATTGATGTAAGTGGTTTGTCCGTGAAAATTGACTGGCAAACCAAAAAGCTCGCCTTCCGTTGGTAACCAATGAATATCGTCAGCAAAGCTAGCAATTTGATCAGCCCCTGATCCTGCTTTTTGCGCAAAGGCGGCTGCACTTAAAAAAGTGCAAAAGATGCTCAACAGGAGAGTTAGATATAACTTGCGGGTCATTCACGATTTCTGGTTGAGTTGACAATGCATCACGCAATGACAACATGCCGATAGTAAAAACGGGCAGCTCACAGCTTGAGATTGAAGCCCAAGGGTGGCGCAGACCAAATTATCACCAAAAACAGTCAATTTACCTAGCCTTTATGTCGAATTGGTGACGCATGGGGGAATGCATATGCAGACATACCACTTTAGGGGTGAGTGCTTGAGGGTTAATATCAATTTTAGCGCTTCAAATCACGGTAGAAGTTTTCATGAACTCCATACCCCATCAGCACGAGTTGATTACCATCAAGACTTACCGAGTAAGCCAATAACATCTGCTGCTGAAGATGTCTAAATTTAATAACCTGAATGCCCGACAAGTCACCTTTTTTCATTTCTCCTTTAAATGGTTCGGCAATGATGGACTTAACTGCTCTATCCAGAGTCTTTTTCTCGGCGGGGGATATTTTCTTAATTGCCCTATCGAATCTAGGGGTTGTTGAAACGATCATCCGAACTTATAAGGATTAAGGTTTCCGGCTTTTACCTCTTCAATGCTTACCAACATATCCTGAAGCATTTGAACTGGCAAATCAGGGTTCTCCTCCGCTACCTTGCCCAAACGAGCCCAGTACTCAATTTGCTTAGGAATAGACCGATGCATTGCCTGCGCATAAGGCTTTGCATCCTCTACTAGAAGATCGGATAACTTTATTGCTATAGACATAATTTAGCCCCCATTAAATATGGTTCCAATTTAACACAAAAGGTTGCAATTTACAACTTTTCAAACTATCTCCACAAAGGAGCAACCCATCCAGTCTTTATGCCGATTGAGTGACGAATAGAGCAACAGATTGTCTCAAAACAACTTAACCAAATAAATCACTATGACTACCAAGTCTAGCAAGACGCAAAATTTCTGGATTTGGTTTCTTGTAGATCAGGAGTACATCGGGCTTGATGTGACATTCCCGATGCCCAGACCAATTTCCAATCAAATCATGATCTCTCAGTTTGTTGGGCAACACCATATCCATTATTAAGAGATCTATTACATTGAGTAGAAGCCTCTCTATATCTTTTTTATGTCTTGAGTTTGCATGAATACGTTTGAAGTCCCTTTTAAATATGGATGATCTTTCAATCATCCGCATTCAAATCCACCATGAATGCTTTACTTGTTTTAAAACGCTTACCCCTGCCAGACTCGAGCTCAGCAATTGCTTTTTTAGTCGTGGAATTAGGCACCTTTACTGTAAAAGGCAATTGCTTCTCATCTGCAATTCTTAACATCAGCATTCGTATCGCATCCGAAATGGATAAACCCATCGCCTCAAGGGCATCCGATGCTCTATTTTTGGTCGCCATATCAATCCTGGCGCGCACATAGGTATCTGAAATAGTCATCACTATTCTCCACTGAATACTAAAAATAAATATGTAGTCACATTGAGACTACAGTTTAACACAATATGACCAATAAAAAAGGGACTTAATAGCCCCTTTTTTCTGAATCAGCGGTAGTCCAAGCTTTGGTTAGCGCCGATCCATCAACGCTCTGGCTAAAGTGCCAGCATCAACATACTCGAGCTCACCACCAACAGGTATACCTCTGGCGATTCTGGTGACTTTGATACCTTTTACTTTGAGCACTTCACCAATGTAATGGGCAGTAGCTTCACCCTCACTGGTGAAGTTCGTAGCAAGTACTACTTCCCGAATAGCAACACCCGTATCGGGACTTTCTATACGAGTGAGCAGACGATCAAAATGAATTTCATTCGGACCCATACCGTCTAAAGGTGAGATGCGGCCCATCAGAACAAAGTAGTTACCTTTAAAGCTGAGCGTCTGCTCAACCATCACTTGATCAGCAGGTGTTTCCACAATACACAGCAATGCAGGATCACGACGCTCATCTGCACAGGTAATACAAATCTGTGTTTCTGAAAAAGTATTGCAACGTACGCAGTGACCTACATTCTCCACTGCTTCGCCTAGTGATTGGGCTAGCACTGCAGCCCCATTACGATCATGCTGGAGTAAATAGAAAGCCATGCGCTGTGCAGACTTAGGGCCTACTCCGGGTAATACCCGCAATGCCTCGATCAAACGACCAAGGGCATCTTGAGGGGCTTCATGACGCGCCATTAATTGTTCAAATTCTTAAAAAGGAAGCTTAAAGCCAGGAGGCATAGGCATGCCTGCAGTAGCGCCCGACATCATTTGTGCGCTAGCTGCTTCTACTTGCTTAAATGCATCTGTATGGGCAGTCACGATGAGATCCTCTAACATCTCACGATCATCCATGGCGCCTGGATCAATTTGCACACGCTTGAGTTCGTATTTGCCAGAGATCGTGACTTTTACTAAGCCGCCAGCAGCTTGCCCAGTAACTTCTAGCGCAGCCAATTGCTCTTGCGCTACTTTCATTTTCTCTTGCATCTGCTGCGCCTGCTTCATGAGGCCAGCAAGTCCACCTTTCATCATCGTACTTTTTCCTTAATGACTATGACTCTATTGAAATGTTGTAAT
>Ga0194047_10001618_pt1 | contig 13576 bp, 10 predicted proteins | sample JunL225m_MetaG_2_FD_160070 | JGI IMG/M metagenome (GOLD analysis project Ga0194047, IMG submission 160070) | Anoxic zone freshwater microbial communities from boreal shield lake in IISD Experimental Lakes Area, Ontario, Canada - Jun2016-L221-5m | ecosystem: Environmental > Aquatic > Freshwater...
TTCAGGTGATACCTTGTTGTGCCGATTTAGATTTGTTTTCAATGGCAAATGCAAGCATCGAGAAAAAGAAAAAATTGCAAGAACAACTTAAACTAATGGATGATGATTTTATTTTGACGTATCTTGGTTCCATTGGCACATGGTATATGCTGGATGAGATGCTCGACTTCTTTGTTCTTTTACTTCGAACTAAGAAGAATGCTCGTTTCTTATTTATCAGCCCTGATAGCAAAACGGAGATTGAGAAAAAGGCAGAGGCAAAAGGAATTGCCCTCAACAGAATCATCGTGCACTCCGCCACTCGAGCTGAAGTACCTATCTACCTTAGTCTTTCGAATCTATCTATTTATTTTATCAAACCTCTCTATTCCAAAAAAGCTTCCTCGCCCACTAAAACAGGCGAAATCATGGGGATGGGGATACCCATCATTACCAACTCAGGAATAGGCGATAGCGACCAGATTATAACTGATTCGGGTGCGGGCTTACTTATTAATAGTTTCACAAATGAGGAGTATCAGAAGATAATTGAGCAAATTGATGTACTTTTGAGAACTGAAAAAACAAAAATTACTGCTGCTTCTGCAAAGTACTTTTCGTTAGAAAATGGAATTAAATTGTACCAAGAAGTATACACGAAATTAGAACAAAGAAAAGCACAAAAACGATAAACACATGAGTTCTCAAAAAACAATAATCGTTACTGGTGGAGCTGGATACATTGGCTCGCACACCATCATCGAACTGCTGGCATTGCCCAATTACAACATTGTATCGGTTGACAATTATTCCAACTCTTCGGCTACCACTTATTCGCGTATAGAAATGATTACGGGGAAAAAAGTAAAACACTATGCTGTGGATTTATGCAATAAGAAAGAAACCGAATCGCTCTTTAAATCAGAAAAAAACATTGAAGCGGTGATTCATTTTGCTGCTTTCAAATCAGTGCCGGAGTCGGTAGAAAATCCTTATAAATACTACAGCAACAATATTAATTCGTTAATCAATGTATTGGAATGTTGCCTAAAGTACAAGGTTAGTAATTTTATTTTTTCTTCTTCGTGTTCGGTTTATGGTAATATCAATGAGTTGCCTGTAAAGGAAACCACTCCGCTTGGTAAAGCCGAATCACCTTATGCATTTACAAAACAAATTGGCGAGGAGATGATAAAAGATTATGCACGTGCAAATCCGCAACTGCAAACAATCGCCCTTCGTTATTTTAATCCAGTTGGTGCACACATTTCAGGGTTGATTGGCGAATCGCCATTGAATAAAGCGAACAACTTGGTGCCCATTATCACCAATACTGCCGTTGGAAAAATCAAACAAATGACAGTTTATGGAAGCGATTACGCTACACGCGATGGTAGTTGCATCAGAGATTATATACACGTTACTGATATTGCCACTGCTCATATCAAAGCGATGTATTATTTGATTGACAAGAAACACAAATCGAATTTCTCTATCTTCAATTTGGGTACAGGCAATGGAGTGAGTGTGTTGGAAGCCATCGCTGCTTTCGAAAAGGTGAGCAATGAGAAATTGAACTATACCATTGGTCCTAAACGTGAAGGTGATGTAGGAGCCATATATTCCGACAACAGTTTCACCGAAAAATATCTTGATTGGAAACCTATTTTTAATTTGGAGGATATGATGAAGACCGCTTGGGTATGGGAGTTGGAACAAAAGAAAGAAAACCAAAAGAGTTAAACAAACTAAAAGCAACTGTAGTATAAACTATGTCGGAAGAATCAATTATTGATTTAGAACAAGAGAAAAATGAAATACTTAAAAGATATCGTTCCTTATTAAGAGCTTGCAAACGTGCGCTTGAGAAGGGTGATAAGCTTCTCATTCGAAAAGCATTTGACATAGCATTGGAAGCGCATAAAGACATGCGCAGAAAAACCGGTGAACCTTATATTTATCATCCCATCGCGGTGGCGCATATTTGTGCCGAAGAAATTGGCTTGGGTACTACCTCCGTAGTATGTGCCTTGTTGCACGATGTGGTGGAAGATACTGACTTGACACTAGATGACATTCGTGGATTGTTTGGTGAGAAGGAAGCAAAGATAATTGATGGGCTTACCAAGATTTCAGGTGTATTCGAACAAGGTTCTTCGCAACAAGCCGAGAACTTTAGGAAAATGCTCCTCACACTTTCTGACGATGTACGCGTAATCCTCATCAAGCTTGCCGACCGACTGCACAACATGCGAACGCTTGACAGCATGGCAAGAGATAAGCAATTGAAGATTGCATCGGAAACTTTATACCTCTACGCTCCACTGGCACACCGCCTTGGATTGAATGCTATAAAAACTGAACTTGAAGACATGGGCCTGAAGTATACTGAGCCCGATGTGTATAATGAGATTCAACAAAAGCTAAAAGAATCGGAGCCGGAACGAAAAAAGTTCATCTCGAAATTTATTGTACCAATAAAAGAAATACTAGAGGAACAAGGTGTGAAGTTCACCATCATTGGTCGACCGAAGTCTATCTATTCCATCAATACTAAAATAAAAACCAAGGGGGTTACCTTCGAAGAGATTTTCGATTTGTTTGCCATTCGTATTATTATTGATACTCCGCTTGAGAAAGAAAAAGCCGATTGTTGGCGAGTGTATTCCATCGTCACCGATTTTTATTTGCCTAGCCCCGATCGGTTACGCGATTGGATATCTACTCCGAAAGCCAATGGGTATGAGAGTTTGCATGCTACCGTGATGGGCCCCGATGGTAAATGGGTGGAAGTGCAGATACGCACCTTACGCATGGACGAGTTGGCGGAGAAAGGTTATGCTGCTCATTGGAAATACAAAGACAGTACGAGCGAGAGTCAGTTGGATGAATGGATTAGGAAGATTAGGGAGGTGCTCGAAAACCCTGAGGAAAATGCGTTGGAGTTCATTGATGACTTCAAACTAAATTTATTTGCGGAAGAGATTTTCGCGTTTACGCCAAAAGGGGAAATAAAAACAATGCCCAAAAACTCTACTGCGCTCGACTTTGCATTTGATATTCACACCAAGGTGGGAGAGCGGTGCATTGGGGCAAAGGTAAATCATAAGCTCGTGCCGCTTAGCTATAAATTAAAAAGTGGCGACCAAGTGGAAGTGCTTACTTCGAGCAAACAAAGACCTAAGGAAGATTGGCTCAACTTTGTGGTGACTGCCCGTGCTAAGAGTAAAATAAAAGCTGCCTTGCGCGAGGAAAAGCGACTGCTTTCTAAAGAAGGCAAAGCCATGCTGGAGCGAAAACTCAACCATCTGAAGATAGATGCGAACACACAAAACATCAATCAAATTGCTACTTATTTCAAACTTCATTCTACTCAGGAATTGTTTTACCGAATAGCAATGGGCAATATCGATGTGAAGCACCTCAAAGATTTCTATCAGGAACATGGAAAGATAATGCACAAGTCGGGTGGAATAAAAAAGGCCGATGCTCCTCCTTCGCTCGAGCAGATGGTAACTGCTGCGCGTGGTAAGACCGACCTGTTGGTGATTGGCGAAAACCTTCAGAAGATAGATTATAAACTTTCGCCATGCTGCAGCCCTATTCCAGGCGATGACGTATTTGGGTTCATCACCATCAACGAGGGAATAAAGATACATCGTGTGAATTGCCCCAATGCCATTCAGCTTCTTTCGAACTATGCCTACCGTGTGGTGAAAGCCAAATGGACCAGTAAGGAACTTATTTCGTTTTTGGCAGGTATCCGAATTACGGGTATTGACGAAGTGGGTATTGTGAACAACATCACCAAAATAATTTCGAATGAACTGAACGTGAACATGCGCTCATTGAATTTCGATACCAACGATGGCACCTTCGAGGGAAATGTTACCGTGTTTGTGCAAGATACCAATCACCTTACGGAGTTGATGAAAAAACTCCGAAAAGTGGATGGGGTGCTTACGGTGAACCGGATGGATGCCAACGACTAGGCTTGCAAGTAGGTGAACGGTCGCTTGCGTAAGTATATTCTCACTAAAAACTAAATCATTCTTGGTTTCACTTTTTTAATGGCTGCAAACAAGTAGCCTCTATTTTTTACTGCCCTTTTGGTAGCAGCTAGTAGTAATATTCGTATTTTCGCAACTTTCAAAATCTATACGTATCAACAATAACAATTCAAGATAACCATGAAATTCAGAAAAGCAAGTAATAACATCCTCGAAACCATTGGCAATACTCCATTGGTGCGTATTAACAACCTCACCAAAGATGTGAAAGCAACGGTGTACGCTAAGGTAGAAACTTTCAATCCGGGCAATTCGATAAAAGATAGAATGGCTTTGAAAATGATAGAAGATGCTGAGAAAGATGGCCGCCTTAAACCAGGTGGAACCATTATAGAAGGTACAAGCGGAAACACAGGGATGGGCCTTGCGATAGCAGCTATCATCAAAGGATATAAATGCATCTTTACTACTACCGACAAACAATCGAAAGAAAAGGTGGATGCCTTGCGTGCTTTTGGTGCCGATGTGATTGTATGTCCTACGAACGTAGAACCAGAAGATCCGCGCAGTTATTACTCGGTGTCGTCACGCTTGGTGGCCGAAGTACCTAATGCTTGGAAACCGAATCAATATGATAACTTGAGCAATAGTCAGGCGCACTACGAGCAGACTGGCCCCGAAATATGGGAACAAACCGAAGGCAAGATTACTCACCTTGTGGTGGGTGTGGGCACGGGTGGTACCATCTGTGGTACGGGTAAATACTTGAAAGAGAAAAACCCTAACGTGAAGATTTGGGGAATTGATACTTATGGCTCGGTGTTTAAGAAGTACAAGGAGACTGGCATATTTGATAAGAACGAAATTTACCCTTATATCACCGAAGGTATTGGCGAAGATTTTTTGCCTGCCAATGTTGACTTCAACATTATCGACCGGTTTGAGAAGGTTACGGATAAAGATGCAGCCATCATGACGCGTGAGATTACCAAGCAAGAAGGTATATTCGCTGGTAATTCGGCTGGTTCGGCTATGGCGGGACTTATGCAACTCAAAAACGAATTGAAAGAAACCGATGTGGTGGTGGTTATTTTTCACGACCATGGCACACGTTACCTTGGCAAGATGTTCAACGAGGAATGGATGATGGAAAAAGGCTTTTTCGATAAGAAGGGACTTGTGGCCAAAGATTTGGTGAACGAACGTACGAATGGAATCCTCATCACGGTGGAGGCGCACGACACTATTGAGAGTGCGGTGAAGCTAATGAGCAAGATGGATATTTCGCAAATACCGGTGACCAGCGACAAACGCATCGTGGGTTCGCTCAACGAGGCTACGCTATATGCCAAGATAGTGGCCAACCCCGATATTAAGAATAATACCATCGAAAGCATTATGCAACCTGCTTTCCCATTTGTGGATAGCTCTACTCCTATCGACTCGTTATCGGGTATGATTACTGCGAGCAATGCGGCAGTGTTGATACGCGATTTTAAATTAGATAAAACCTATATCATCACTCGCTACGATATTATCAACGCACTTACTAAATAAGTTTGGTGAAGGATGGTTGGTTGCTCGTTGTTGGCGGGGCCTATTACAGTGGCTCGTGCTAATGATAGCAAGATGACAATTGAATATAAAAAAAGGAAGGCGATGATGGCCTTCCTTTTTTGTTTATTGAAAAATAAATTTACCACTTGCCGACCACCGATGAGCGTTGAACAATTGATAAAAATAAATACCCGAACTAAAATTCTGATTGGTTAAGGTCCATTGGGTACCGTTAATGTTTTCGATGGTTTTCACCTTTTGGCCTTTATCGTCATATATAATAAGTGTAGCGTTCTTCATCACCTCGTCCGACTGAAACCCAATACTGGTGCTTGCTGGTACAGGATAAACGGTAACGGTATTTGTCTTGCTTGCTTCGTTTATGCCGAAGCAGATGTCGACCCCAAACCAAATATTATCAATCAACCAACCTTCTTTATTGGTGTTTATACTGTCGCTGGCAAACGTGAAACGAATGTCGATGGAATGAGGAATAGTGGGACCACCCAATCCTGCGCAAAGTGGTATAGTGGCCATGCGATAGTCGGGAACTGTTCGATGCCCTGTGATGGCTGGTCGGCCATTGAATAAGGTGTTTTGATAATAAAACATAGAATTCCAAGGAGCGATATCATGCCAGGTTTGGCCTGAATCCAACGAAAACTCAACATAACCTCCATCGTGTAAGGTATCACTATCCATCTCGTATTCAAACGAAAAATAGATATAGCTCCATGACCAAGAAGGGTTACTTCCATTCAATATAAAAGAAGAATCGTACACAGTAAATTGAAAAGAAGAATTGGTATTGATGGGATAAGGAAGAAGGGTGTCGGTGACAATGGCATTAGGCGGTGTAATGGCTGCATTGAAAAGGGTCTTTTGTGGACGACCGATTTGCCACAAGTTTGCATGGTTAGCGGTATCGATATGAATTAAGGAATTAGTCACCGATTCGAAATCGATAATCTCTGGATTAAACTGCGCATCGGCAACCATACTAACTAAACTAAAACAAAGCAAGGAGAGGATAAATTTTTTCATGATGCTATGAATAAAAAATTTGGTAGACCAAAGATAATTGTTTTTGGTAAATAAATTTTTTTTATTTTTGAACAATCAATTCAGATTGTATGCTTAATCACCATGTTGTTTGATGACAAATATAAGTTACTCGCGGTCTATGTAAAGACGCTTTGCAGCCATTCGAAGTATCGACATGCTTTGAATGCTGACGATATTGTGCACGATACGATAATTGACCACCAACTCGATGACCTCGACAAGCTGAAAGCACTTGCTGTAAAAACCAAAAACAAACAAATCAATCGACTTAAACGAGGCTTGCTTACGGCAAAAGATTACGAGCAACAGCTTGCGCAAAACAATGCCACCACCAAAACACATTGCCTCACCGACCCGGAATATCATAAAAGATTAAAGGAACAAAAGAACAATTGGGCACGCAAGCAACGCGAAGGAAAAACGGAGAACTACTACAATGATCTGGCTTTCAAAAGGGCACGAACGGCTCGGCATAACTTTATCCGAAATTCGGAACAAGCCATCAATTGCCAACGCACTATATCGAACCGCTGTTACCGAAAAAGCATCAATACCTTTCGTCATCATACTGTTTGCCCTTGTCCCGATAAATTTATTTGCATTGATGGGAAATGCCATAGGAGGTAAATTTTTGGGTGATTTAATGGTGCGAACCAAAATCCATTTCCATTTAATTTGAATCCCGAAGGGATGACCCGTTTTTAGCAAATGGGAGAAATAACATGCAAAGCTCCGTAGGAGCGTTCCGTAAAATACAGGACGCTCCTACGGAGCTCCATCGGCAATTTTCATTATTGTGCTACAAACGGTATGCTCCTACGGAGCAAAAAATGATACGATTGGTGGGGTGATATACCGCACAACCAAAATCCATTTCCATTTAATTTAAATCCCGTAGGGATGACCCGTTTGTAGCAATAAAATGTTACAAACGGTAAGCTCCTGCGGAGCAAAAAATGATAAAACAATACGGGCAATTAACCTTCGAACCAAAATCCATTTAAATTTTATTTGAATCCCGTAGGGATGACCCGTTTGTAGCAAATGGGAGAAATAACATGCAAAGCTCCGTAGGAGCGTTCCGTTAAATACAGGACGCTCCTACGGAGCTCCATCGGCAATCGACATCCTTGTGCTACAAACGGTATGCTCCTACGGAGCAAAAAATGATACGATTGGTGGGGTGATATACCGCACAACCAAAATCCATTTCCATTTAATTTGAATCCCGTAGGGATGGCCCGTTTGTAGCAATAAAATGTTACAAACGGTAAGCTCCTGTGGAGCAAAAAATGATAAAACAATACGGGCAATTAACCTACGAACCAAAATCCATTTCCATTTAATTTGAATCCCTTAGGGATGACCCGTTTGTAGCAATAAAATGTTACAAACGGTAAGCTCCTGCGGAGCAAAAAATGATAAAACATTACGGGCAATTAACCTAGGAACCAAAATCCATTTCCATCTAATTTGAATCCCGTAGGGATGACCCGTTTGTAGCAAATGGGAGAAATAACATGCAAAGCTCCGTAGGAGCGTTCCGTAAAATACAGGACGCTCCTACGGAGCTCCATCGGCAATCGACATCCTTGCGCTACAAACGGTAAGCTCCTGCGGAGCAAAAAATGATACGATTGGTGGGTTGATATTCCGGTCAGCCAAAAACCGTGGCATAGAAAAGACAATAGATAGAGGGCGGTGCAAAATCTGCTAGGTCGGAAGACCAAAAATAAGGTTTTTTCAGGATAATTAAGCTAACACATTGAAAACCGACAGCTTGCAACCACCTCCCGAATCGTTCTAATCAGATTTAGTCAACATGCGAGGCTTAGCCTAAGAACTTTTTCTATGCCTCGCATGTTTGCGACCGGCAAAAAAAGTTCTTATTCTACCGTTCGCATGTTTGCGAACCCTAGTTTTTGAACTCAACCTATCGTTCGCAATATTGCGAACCTAAAATTGAGAACCAAGGCAAGCCATCGCAACAATGCGAAGCTCGAAATTGGGAAAAAATGACGCTTCGCAAACATGCAAACCAAGAAATCAACCTAAAAATTGACATTAATAATAGTGTAAATTAAGGAATACTTGGTTCGAAATTGATGCTTAGACCTCACCCTCGGTCCCTCTCCAAAGGAGAGGGATGACGCTAACGGATGAACTAAGTTTTAAGAGCAACTTACGAAACTCCCCCTCTCTTTTGGAGAGGGGATACAGGGGTGAGGTCCATTCAAAGGAAACTCAACTTCTAAATCAACTTAAAAATTAACATTAATAATAGTATAAACAAATAAATTTAAAACAATGGCATCAGAGACAAGAAAAAAACCAGAATCGAATGTAACACGAAATACTGCTCTTACTAAAGCGAAAGAAGAAAATGACGACTTGGTGGCAGCAGGCACTAGTTTTTTGAGCCCAGCCACCACCGCTATGCTCAATACCACTCAGGTGGCGTATAAAGAAGCTTATGATACAGTGGCCGAAAAGTCGAATGACGATGTATTGGCGAGTGATAAATTGGAAAAGGCAGCGGCTTTGCTCAAACGGGGCTGTACACGATTCATTCGGGTGTTTGTGTTGGCGGTCGAAGATGGCGATTTCCCAGCGGCTAACCTTCATTATTATCACCTCGATAGTAGTGGTAAAGTTCCACCTATGACCACGTATGATGAGATTCAAAACTGTGCAGCCAACCTTATATCGGGCGATGCTGCACGTGTGGCAGCAGGAGGTGCAGCCATGGCGAACCCTAATATTGGCGTGATTACTCATCGCAACACTGCGTTTCTGGATTGTCGCACCACCAAACGAGCCACCACCCTGGCGCTTACCGCTGCCGAAACAGCCTTGAACAAACTCAATGCTGATGCTGACGAAACCATTCTTTTTGTATGGAACGAAGTGGAGGCGCACTTCAGCAACTTGTCGCCTGCAGCTAGGCGTGTGCAGGGACGCATTTGGGGTATTATTTACATCAAAGCAGGCGGCACCAAAGAGGTAAGCGGCACAGTGAAAGATAGTGTTTCGGGCAATGATGTATTGGATGCCAATGTTTATTTCGAAAACGGAGTGAACGATGCGCTGAGCGATGCCCACGGTTATAAACTCAACACCACATTGATGGATACACAAATTCTTTTGGCCACTCATCCTCTTTATGTCGACTTTAAGGTAAGCGTTGTATTGGTTGAAGGTGAAAATCCGGTGGTGAACATCGTGATGGTGAAAAAACCATAAAGGAAGAAGAACAAGAGGACAACGAACCAAAGAATAGCGAATGGTGAAATGAGGATAGCAATTCCACATTCGATGGTTCGATTGTTCAAATGTTCTATGGTTTGTTTCACTTTTTTGAAAAATATACCCAAAATAAATAACGCTAAAATCATTCACCGACTTTCAATTATGCTTACTTTTGTGGTAGCCATTTAAAACACGATTACCGTTCTTAAATCGCTCGTTGGTAAACAGCGTATAAATATTAAAATTGATAGCCATGTCGAGAAAAAAAATTGGATTCGTATCGCTTTACGAAACAGAAGTAAGAGACAGTTATGTAGGCACTGTATTGATTACCGACCACTACGGTATTCCCCTCGAATTTAAATGCACCCACTCAGTAAAAGCAACTGCCATACAAAAAGCATTGTATGGCGAACGCTTAGAGCCATACATAGGCATTGAGCTTTGCGGAGTGCCCTTATTAAAATCGATAACCAACACACCCGATTTTTTATTCATCAACATACCTTACTTAGTGGGCATTCGCAAAAAGATAGACTTGCCCACCATACTAATTTCGCGTGCCGAAAAAAATAAAGACACCGAAAGTAGCGCCAACACAGGCGATGAAAAAATATTGATAGTAAACGAATACGATACCTACGAACCAATAGAGATAGAATATCACCCCGACTTCGCAAAGCACGATAGCAACCTTACCTTAGAAGAGATACAATTGGTATTTGCCAATTTCGATTTGTTCGAGCCTTTCGACCGCATGCGCAAATCGGTTGAAATACTGGGCAAGAGCGACAGCAAATTCAAATAGACATGAAATCGGATAAACTTTCGTTTTTCCAAAAAACGAAATTGAACATTGCCAAGTCGGTGGCACCGGTGAAAGAAAAGAGCACCGTCACCTTGAGTGGGGTCGATTTTTTCCTTGCTCCTCCCTCCTTTCAAACCATTCACGATTACGACTTGCATACTACAAGCATCAGCAGCAACTATTGTTTTTCGCCTAGCAACATTAGTATCACAAGTCAACAAATAAATATCGAAGCACATTTAGAAGGCGTACATAGTCCGTTCATTCGTGTTAGCTTCCCTCCTCTTCTTATCCGCGACCTGGGCGATATACAAGACATCCTCAATCATTTTCCGGAGATAGAAAACTTCGGGATGAAACTCAAGCGACCTGCCATCAGAGGAAAAATATATTCGCGCGAAGTGCCGAAAGAGGCTGTACCAAAGCCTTACACGCCACGTATGCCACAGCAAGAAAACCAAGCACCCGATGAGGAGCACGAGCAGCACGAGCCAATACCTGTGATAGAGCAGCATTACCGTGACAAAAACAAGTTCGATGCCTTTGATGTGTTCGACTTGATATTCCCCGCTTTGCAACCTCCGCTGGGCAAAAACTTCGACAATCCCATAGTCTTCCCACGTCCGCTGTTGGCCTTTCAGCCCGAAGGCATTGAGTTTCTACTCGACAATCCTTCGGCTTTGCTTGGCGATGAAATGGGGCTAGGTAAAACCATTCAAGCCATCGTGGCACTCAAGGTATTGTTTGCCACCGGCAAGATTTCTACTTGCTGCATCGTTTGCCCGAAAGCTTTGCTCACCAATTGGTACAACGAACTCATCCGTTGGGCACCTGAGCTTAAATCGCTGAAACTAGCGGGAGGCCGCGAGAATAGAAAGTTGCTATGGCAAACGGGAGCACACGTTTACATCTGTGTTTACGAGTCGTTGCAAAAAGATTTGGAAAACACCATCGAACTAAAAGCCTTGAAAGTAGACGAGCAAGGCCATCATTTTAAATGTGTGAATACCGAGTGTGGCAAAGAAATCGACATTCCGTTTGCTGCGCATTACACCGATGTGGAATGCCCTCACTGCAAGTATCAATTTTTCTATCCCCTGCTACACGACCGTGCCCGCACGCATTTCGATGTGTTGATATTTGACGAGATACAGAAAACCAAGAATCCTAAAACCAAGATGACCAAGGCAGCACGTACGCTGTATGCTAAGTACAAGTGGGCATTGTCGGGCACACCGATGGAAAACAAATTAAAAGATTTGGTGACTGTGTGCGAAACCTTAGAGGAAGAAATGTTTAAGGATGTGGATAAGCGCGATACACAAGAGGTGATAAAAAGGTATCGGCCAAAATTTATCAGAAGGAAAAAGGACGATGTGCTCAAAGACCTTCAGCCCATCCAATCGAAATACGAGTGGTTAGAGCTGTCGCCTAGTCAGCGCAGAAAATACGACCACGCAGAAGCTACCGGCATCCTCGACCTCGAAGGCAAGGACGATGTAACTGTTCATCATATCTTCGCCCTCATCACCAAACTCAAGCAACTTTGCAACATCGACCCCGAAACACAAGAAAGTTCCAAGCTCGAATACTTGAAAGAAAAATTGCACGAACTTACTTCGCAAGGAGATAAAGCCCTTGTGTTTTCGCAGTTTCCGAAGAAGACGCTCGAACCGCTGTTGCCTCATCTCAAAGAATTTCATCCACTCTATTACCATGGAGGACTCAACTTGCAGCAGCGCGAAGCCATGGTAAGGTCGTTTCAGGATGCTAACAACACCATGAATAAGATCATGCTCATCTCACTCAAGGCTGGTAACTCGGGCATTACGCTCACAAGAGCCAATTATGTATTCCATTTCGATTTGTGGTGGAACCCCGCCATCTCATCGCAAGCCGCAGGACGTGCACACCGCATAGGACAAGAGAAAACCGTTTTCGAAACCATGTTGCTAGCCGAAGACACCATCGAACGTAGGATATTCGATATTTTGGAGTCGAAGAAAAGTTTGTTCAACATCGTAGTGGACGAATTGAGTGAAGAAGTAAACTTGGATAAGCTCATGTCCGAAGATGAACTCTTTGGCTTATTCGGACTAAAGAAAAGACGAGCAGCCGCATCACCCATCGACACTTTACTACCCAGCAATCTTCATGCGTTGGACGAGGAAGCCTTCGAGCGATTGGTTTCCGAACTATTCACCAAGATGGGCTATCACCTTAATCACCATAAAAAAACATACGAAGGTGGGGTGTACTTACATGCGAAAATCATTCGCCCTTCGGGTATTTCCGAAGTGATGATTCAGCCCCTCATGGTGAGCCATGCACAAGAGGTGGTGCCTATGGCTAGGATTGAGAAATTGGTTGAACTCAAACTTCAAAATAAAAAGATTTCGAAAGCATTTCTCGTCACCAATGGTATCTTTGCCAGCGAAGGATTAAATTTTGCCAAAGACAGATGGGTGGAATTAATCAATGGAGAACAATTAAACGAACTTATCAAGAAATAAACCAGCAACATACGGATGATCTACATCGACCAACTTGGCCATAAAATTGAATTTACAGAAACACCCAAACGCATCATCTCACTTGTTCCTTCGCAAACCGAAATGCTTCACCACATCGGCTTGCATGATGAAGTGGTTGGCATTACCAAGTTTTGCATCCACCCGAAAGATTGGTGCGATAGCAAACCAAAGATAGGAGGCACCAAAAATGTTGACATCGAAAAAATAAAGGCGCTACAACCCGATTTGATTATTGGCAACAAAGAAGAAAATTCGCAAGAAGACATAGAAGCACTTCGCAAACTTTACCCCGTATGGATGAGCGATATCGAAACTTTAAAAGGCGCCTTCGAGATGATGACCAGTGTAGGCGCTATGCTTGGCAAGTATCACGA
>Ga0194047_10001620_pt1 | contig 13567 bp, 5 predicted proteins | sample JunL225m_MetaG_2_FD_160070 | JGI IMG/M metagenome (GOLD analysis project Ga0194047, IMG submission 160070) | Anoxic zone freshwater microbial communities from boreal shield lake in IISD Experimental Lakes Area, Ontario, Canada - Jun2016-L221-5m | ecosystem: Environmental > Aquatic > Freshwater >...
GATGTACCCCAGTCAGTTGGTTTGGTGAATGTAACGGTGATTGCGGTTGGAGGAGTAATACTTCCCACTGTAAAGGTGGCTGTGTATGTGGCATCACTTACTAAGTCAGCACTATCGACAATTTTATAAGTAAATGATGCAGAAGTTGAACCAGCAGTGTAGTTAAGTTGTGTAACGTCTGTTACTATTTGATCAAGGCTTGCTGCACTTGCTCCCACTTTGAGCGTTCCGAATGTTGGTAAACTAATAATTTTGACTCCTTTGAAGGTATTGCCTTTAGGACTGCTGAATCCAAAATCAGTAACGGCAAATGTGTAACTTTGATTTGCATCAAGCGTTTTATTCACATTAACACCAAGTGGATTGTCGGTTGCAACAGGTGAAATTGCAATCGTGTAATCGCTTCCCCCGTTGTTGTCCCAACTCGATCCGTGGTTGATTACGAATTTGAGGCTTGTCACTGATTGAGCTGGATTGTTGAAAGGACCTAATGTCACCTGCCAAACACCATTCAAAAGTGTAAAAGGGGTTTCGACGGCTCCTCCAGTCGAAGGGGTTGTTCCAGTAGGGTGATAAACCGCATTGGCAGTTGTCCAGCCATTCACGCCCCAGTGTAGTTTTGAGTTTGCACTGGCATCTTTAGAGACGATTGTAATTGTATTCGCTGAGCTTGGTGAAGTCGGAGTCCATGTTACATTTCCAGTCGTTCCACCGTTGTTTCCGTCACCGTTTCCTACATAAACGTGTTGTATCGGTGAACGAAAAGTATTGCCTTTAGTGTCAACAGCTTCCACGTAGTAATCTACCAGAGTGTCTTTGAGATTTTTAATTTCGCCATAACACAAATCCGCTTTTGCTTGTGGAAGAATAAAAAAGTTCAGTTCAGGATCATTTGTTGGGTCTGGAGCCATGGGGCGACGAGTCATAACAATATCTTGCCAAGCGCTAACATCTGAACCACCCGCATAGATTTCATTTTGAGTATTATCGGGAGAATTTACCCCATTCAAATCAGTTCGGTATTTCAATGTTACCGACGACAGTCCACTCACATCATAAGCATACGTCCATACATGAAAATCAGAAGAGTAATTCACTTTTTTATATCCAGTTGTTGGACCAAAACCCACACTTCCAGGATTATAAGGAAATCGTTGTGGAATGAAAACTGAAGGTGGAGTATTATCAACCCCAGAATGAGCAGTAATTACATTTTTAGCATAATTTATGGCAATATTGCCTGTCATAGAGGCTTTCACCTCCATATCTTCGGCTTTGCCGTAATACATAAAACCAGAATTGAGACCTCCAAAATAGAAATGCCAGGCTTTTTCGGCATTAGTAGCAGAAGCTCCTCCGTCAGCAATTTTATCTATGCGTAAGTTTCCGCCTTCAAGATCTTCTGCCATAGTGACGTAATTTTCTGTAGCTGTGATAACAGCCCAGTTACGAGCATCTTCAGTCCAACCATCTGGATTAAAGCGATAGGTTGTCGCATCGTAAAGTGGCCACAGCCAATTGATAAATTGTGGATGTCCCCAATCGCTGGCAGCATTTACCCATGCTCCATCTTCAATATGTACAATGTCGTTTGCTGGAACAGGATTGTCTTTCAGAAATTGTTGAATCGTAGTTGGCTTGTACCCAGCACTTACCGCTGCATGACTAAAACCTGTTACTGATTCGTTGTAATAGCTGCTTCCGCCACCCCATGCATTGTCTCCATCGTGTGCCATCAGAACTATAGATGGTTGAGAGACGTTACTGAATGGCTCAATATTGGTTGAAATGTCCGAAGTTCCATGAGTGCCAAACCCATCTAAATAGCTGATATAGTTGCACATCGGAACAACGTCGATTTTATAAGCCGTACCTGTTGATGGGTCGATGTATTGAGCTTTATGCGCTTGATAGCAATAAGGTGCTGCCAACAAGCTACCACGTCCGTCAATTGTTCCAGTAAACCAGTTATTACCTTTAGTCGTAACAATATCAGCCTTATTAGGCGCTTCAATATTGCCCGTAATATTATATGGATGGACATAGTCGGAAAGTGTTCGTGCCAAATGGCTGTTTGCAACAACAGACCACTGAATACCGCAGTCAACCAGGCTTTTTATTATTCGTTCAGAAAAAGCGCATTCAGCAGGCCAATAGCCTTTAGAGGTGTAGCCATAATATTTATTAGCAACATATTGGTGGGTCTTGATTTGTTTCACCAAAGTTCTGTCGCTCACTAAAGGCGAAAGCGCGTGATCATTTGTAAAGCAAACAATATCAAGGCGTGGAAATCCACCAGATGTTTTCAAAGCATTAGCCTCTTTGTATGGATTCATCCAATTTGAAGAGTAGCCCCATTGATTTTTAGTACCAAGCGATTGAATGTTTTCCATCAATCCACCAGAAATACTAAGCTGAGCACCCGCATTTGGGAGATCTCTGATAGCATTGACCGCATCTCTAGGTGTGAATTGATATGCATTTATGCGATCTGCCAGATTAAAAATACTTTGCAAATCGTTTGTTGGGTGAGCTACCGAGCTACCAGGATACATATTACCGCCACTCATTTTCAATCGTTGCGATTCTTCTGCATATTGTTTCGATTCAGGCTTATCTATGCTTTTATCTGCCCAATAATCAGGCTGATCCATATGCCAAAGATAGCTTGTGTGTACTTTTTGTGCTCGTAAATTAATCGAAAAATAGGTAATTGAGAGTAAGAGTATAAGTTTGGTTTTCATAGTATGTGTTTGTTTATCAAATGAATTTCTATTCTAGTTTGATTGTCAATTTTGTATTTTTCAACCAGTTTGATTCTATTACTTTGTTGTTTAAAACAACTTTTAGCTTGTATATTTTGGTGTTTTCATATAGCTTACCTTCGATTTTCGAAACAGAAACTAAAACGGACTTCGCTTTTGTTGAAGCTGTAAATTGCCGCATTGCATATTCATCTTTTTTGTACCCAAATCCTTCTCCAGCATCTTCGTAAAGTGTGCCACTAGCTTTCCCATTTTTATCTAGACAAATTGATAAAGTCAGCGAATCAGTTTTGTATTGAGTTGTATTTTGAATCAAATTCCCAATTGGGATTATTGAACCCTCACGTTGTCTGACATCCGGTTGAAAATGATCGTTTTTGCTCTTTTCTCCATTTATCGAGATTATCCGCCAATTTCCTTTTGGCAATTTAGTTTTTGCTGCCCATTTAGGTGTAATCAGCAGATTATCACCTAAAAGAAATGATTGTTGCTCGCTTCGTAGTGAAGTGTCTTTAATATCAGCAAAAAATAGTGGTCGCATAATCGGAATTCCCGTTGATGCGGCTTCGTGGAAAAGTGTATAGAAGTAAGGCAATAATCTATATCTGCGATTTAATGCTGTTCGGGAAGCGTCTTCAACCTCTTTGCCAAAAGCCCAAGGCTCTTTTTCATTAGTTTTGATAGCAGCATGACCCCGAGAGAAAGGATAAAATGCGCCCAATGCAATCCAATGCCCAAAAAGTTCTGCAGAAGTGCTATCTGCAAATCCACCAATGTCGGGACCACAAAACCCTTGGCCTGACAATCCGAGATTTAACACCATTGGAATCGAAAGTTTGAGATCATCGACCGAACCTTTGTTATCGCCTGTCCAGGTAGCACCATAGCGGTGACTTCCCAAAAATCCGGAACGTGAAAGAATGAATGGTCGTTTCTCGGGTCTTGTTTTAAGTATTCCTTCCAACGAAGATTTTATCATTAAGGTGCCGTAAACATTGTGGTAACGCAGGTGTTTATCAGCTGGTAAGTCACCTCCTCCGCGGTGCCAGTTATCTTCAGGCATAGTTCCGTCTGGTCCATCGAAAACCGCAGGTTCGTTCATATCGTTCCATACGCCATCAATGCCGGTTGCCATGTAGTCTTTGTAAAGATTTCCCCACCACTTTTGGGTTTCAGGTCTTGTAAAATCTGGAAATGAGCAGTCGCCCGGCCATACTTTACCAACGAAATCCTTTCCATCTTTTGTTTTTACATAATGATTGCCAGCTAAACCCGACTCATACACGCTGTAGCCATTTTCAACTTTCACACCAGGATCGACCATCCAGATTCCTTTGAACCCTTTGTTGTGAAGATAGTCGTTCATCCCCTTTGGATCAGGGAATTTTGTTTTGTCGAAAGAGAAAATTTTGAACCGCTCCATGTAGTCGATGTCAAACCAAATTACATCACACGGAATTTGCCTTTTGCGAAACTGATCTGCAATCTCTTTTGCGCGAGAATCCGGTTCGTACGAATAACGGCTTTGCTGATAGCCTAAAGCCCAAAGTGGTGGCATCTGCATTTTACCAACCAAATTGCCGAGTTCAGCGAGTACTTCTTGTGGTGAATTTCGTTCAATAATTATAACACGAAAAGCGGGACCTTCGGAAATGAATTTGATACTATCACTTAAAATGATTTGCTGTTTCCAAGTATTGTCGGCAATCACACCAAATGCGGTACCATCAGCATTGACCCCCAATACCCATGGATGCGATTGGTAAAGGCGTTTGCCACTATCGGTTTTGTAGTTGTAATTGTCAGTATTCCAAAGTGTAATCTCCTTTCCGTTTCGAAGCAAAGTTCCAGTTACTTCGCCTGTTCCGTATAGACTTGTCCCTTTCTTAACTGCAATTGCGGCACAACTTTGATTTGCCAATTGGTGAAAATATGGGCGTAATTTCCAATTCGCAGGTATTTCGCTAAGGCTTTGTTGCTCGTTGACTAAGGCGAACGATGGCAGATTTGCTTTGCTGTCGAAATTAGAGGGATAAAAGACTGCTACTCGTTTAGCTATGATGCTATTTTTATATTCCGAAGCAACGGTAATAATAGAAATTAAATAAAAGCATAGCATTCCAATTAGCTGAATTCGTCTCATCTTCTTTTAATGGTTTTTGTGAATAGAAAAAGCTCAGATGAATAAATATTACTCAGCCGAGCTATAAAAATGATTACTTAACGACTACTTTTTGAGATGTGCCGTTTATTTTTACAATATAACTACCTAACAAAAGCCTTTTTGAATAGTTTCCTGAAGCAATTGCCGTATCAATAATTTTACCCGAAAGTGTGTAGATTTCTATCGAAGCATTGCCCTGTGTCTTAATCAAAACAACGTGATTTTTAACACTTACACTCGATTCAATCAAGTTTGGCTTAATGCCTGTGGAGATGTCTGTTGTAAAGGTGGCGACATAATTTGCACTGCTATTCGAAAGCCAAATATCTCCTTGACCTGTTCCCCAACTTTTAGCCCAGACGTGCAGTTTGTAGGTTGTACTTGCTGCAAGTCCTAGTGTTAAGTTTATCGATATGGTATCAGTACCTTGAAAATCGTTTCCACCAATAGCTTTTTGAGTCCATATTTTTTCTACTGGCGCAATTACTTCTGTCGTGTTATCGGCAGACATTATTTTGTAGTAAAATGCTCCGCCAGAGCGGTCTTGAGTGTCACTCCAATATTTGAAATCGCATCCTGTAATAACTAAACTTTTAATTGTTCCGAAATCATAACTGTTTAACTCCGTTCCAAAGTTTGGGTTTGCTCCAAGCCAATAGTAGTTTGCACCAGCATTGTCTTTGTTTATTATGACATAGTCATTAAACCAGCCAGTATTCGCAAATGCCGTGGTCGAACATCCAAATAGTAAGATTGCAACAATTGAATTCAGAAAGTAATTTTGTTTCATGATAATAAGTTTTGAAGGTTAGGTAATAGAAAAATAGCATCTCCGGATATAAAAAAAATACCCGAAGATGCTGTATAATTATTGTTTGTTTATTTTTACCACTTGAGTTGCACCATTGGCTAATTTTATTTTGCCAATGTATATTCCGCTTGGAATACCCGTAACTGATACAGAATTGCCATTAATGACTTTTTTGGAAACTGTAGCACCATTGATTCCTACTAATTCAAGAGAAATCGCTTCGCTGCCACTGATGCACAAAACATCTTTAACTGGATTAGGATATACTGACACATTGTTTTGTCTTACTGCAGTAACTCCTGTCGTATTCCGGTCTGTGAAAATAGCTAACTCGCCTGGTTGTAAAACGATTGTGGTATTTGTGTTGCCCACATAGTAATCTTGACCTGTCAATACGTTGTACCAGAGACCTGTATTTGGGAAATTAGGATTCGCAGCTGCTGAGCTTGATGCATCGAAATTGCCGAGTACAACCATTTTCAAATCGCTATGATTCAGCGCAATTCTTCGTCCTGCACTCCAATCGCTTGTTCCTACATTGAGTTGGAAATTGCCCGCGGTGAATGCTGTTGGATACATTTTGCGTAAAGAAATGATTTTAGCAGAAGCATCATAGGCTGCCTTTCGTGATGGCACATCCAACCAATTCCATACAGATGGTTTTTCGTTTGTGCGTCCACCATTAGCGTTGATGGAATAATCATAACCCATCTCTTCAAACTCCCAAATCATTTTTGGTCCGGGTATCAGCGTGGCAAAAGCAATATTCAGAGGGATGCGTTTAAATCGTGCGATTGAGTCCGTCATCATGTTGCCTGCACCAAACATTTTGGCTTTGTAGAAGTTCCGTTCTTCATCGTGGCTTTCAGCATATCCAACCCATTTTCTTGGAAAAGTATTCATCCCCGAGAAGTCAGAATTTGAATTAAAGCCCATTGCCGATTGACAATAAGGATCGTTCATTTTACGCCACAAATAGATTCCTTTGTTTGCTAAAGCTGTTTCTTCATCGTTGTTGCAAAAATGTTCGAGAATAAACATGGCATCACTTTTTACGGATTTCGCAGCATCGTAATATGCACTCAGATTATCTATACGAGACTGATCGTAGTTGCCTGCTGTTGCATCGGTGCTTTGTGTTTGCGTAATACCTTTACTTAAATCGAGGCGATAGCCGTCCACTTTGTATTCCGTAATCCAGTATTGCAATACTCGTTTGAAGTAATCTTTTGTTCCAGAGAAACTGTGATTAAAGTCGTTGAGCACACTATATGGATGAGGGGCGATAGGATTCATCCAAGGGTTATTTGCTGCCGGTCTGTTGTTGGTCGCATCCCAATAGAGCAGAGCAAACGGATTGATTCCAGAAGCATGATTGAATACCACATCAAGAATGACTGCTATTCCGCGTTTGTGACATTCATCAATAAATTGTTTGTATTTGTCGGGAGTACCATACGCTTTATCCGGGGCAAAGTAGTGATTTGGATTGTATCCCCAACTGTTGTTCCCGTCAAATTCTTGAATTGGCATCAATTCTATAGCTGTTACACCTAATGTTTGTAGATAATCCAATTTTGCGATGGCAGCATCCAACGATTTTTGAGGTGTAAAATCGCGCAACAATAGTTCGTAAATGACCATATTGTCCGTGTTTGGAGTTGTGAAATTGGGTACACTCCAATTGTATGTCGGTTTGGCGGTCTGCAAAGTTGCCACCAAGCCTTCTGTTTTGCCAACTGGATAAGGCTTTAAATTCGGGAAGATTGGATTGTATTGATTAATCCATTGATCATTCCAAGGATCAAGAACCAATTCGGTGTAAGGATCGCTTGATTTAATTGTTCCATCCACTAAGTATTGAAATCCGTAGAGCTGACCTGGGGTAAGTCCAGTGAGGGTTATCCACCAATATTCACCATCGCGTTTCATTTGATAGGCATTTTCTTGAGTCCAGTTGTTGAAATCGCCAATCAGAAATACATTCGTTTTAAGTGGCGCGCGAAGCACCAATGTAGCTGTAGTATTGTCGATGTAGGTGATTCCATCTTTCACACCTGCTGGTCGTGCCTCATTGGTTACAGGCGCTGGAACACAAATGAGTGCTGTATCGCGAACTGTGACACCACCTACCGTGGCTTCAGCTATCAGGGTATAATCTAAAGCTGATGCGAAAGTGTAAGAGTAGGTGAGCGTGGTGGCTGCAGTTGCTGTTTGCACACTAGCACCATTTATAATCAAATTTAGATTCGATGCTACAGAAGAATTGACCTGAATACTCATATTGGTGCCTGCTGTAACACTTTGATTGGTAGTTGGATTAGTAAATGCCACATTCAAACCTTCTTGAAAAACATCGACCATTATATCTACACCACCAGTGCCTTTACCTTGCAATGACCCAGTGCTATTTCTGAAAACAAACGCTAATTTAGTGACCTTTTCTCCAGTGGCTAATCCGTAAAACAGATCAATGGAAGGTGTTATGCTGAATTTCCATTTATTATTTCCCAAAGAGGTCAGTTTGTATTTGGCAGAATTGTCCAACCACGTTGGAGCATGTTTCCAATCGCTGCTGCTTGTGCTTGCAGTTGTTATTACGCCGGCATGAGCATATACATCGCCGGCATATCCTTTCAGCGCAGCATTACCTTGAGTTGCTTCGTAAATCAAATCTATTGTACCAGCATTTTGAGTAATAAATTGCGGCGTAGAGGTGATAATTTGTGCCCACGAGCTGAGGGCAAATACGAAAAGAAATAGGGGTGTCAGTAGTCGCTTTTTCATAGAATTAATAGTTGGGTTTTATAGATTTAAGTTATTACAATACAAGAGAATAGGATGTGTTTTAATGTGTGCAATCGCAATTGCTACAATATTGACAAAGGTTGTTTAAATATTGGTAAAAACAAATGATTTTCTGACGAAGTTTAGAATAATATTGATAAACTGTTACTAAAAACTCCCACTTGCTTTCGAAAGTGAGAGTTTTTGATAAATATTGCTTTTTAAATCAGATTCTTTAGTACCCTGGATTCTGAACTAAATTAGAATTAGAATTCAAATCTCCTGATGGAATAGGAAATAAATTGTATTTTGCATCAAGGATGAATGGTTTGGTTGTGGGTAAAGAAGTTAAAGGATCAATTGCCATGCCAGTTGCAGAATTTCCTTTCCAATCCCAAGTGTAAGTGCTACCACCAAAGTATCCAAATCGAATTAAATCAGTACGACGGTGTCCTTCAAAGAAAAACTCACGAGCTCTTTCATCCAAAATAACTGATTTGCTGATTGATGTAAGTGCTTTCGCATGTGATCTGGCGCGAAGATCGTTGATTACTTTAAGTGCTTCAGCTGAATTTGTTGCAGAGTCCGTACGGAAAATTGCTTCTGCGTAATTTAGATAAGCTTCTGCCGCTCTGAATAACGGTATATCTGTGTCAGGAAACTGAGTGTCACTTGTTGTTCCACCATCAGCACGTATGTTTGAGAATTTAGTTACAGAATATCCTTCAGTGAATTTTCCTATAGCTGAAATTGATAAAGTACGATCTGAAGCACCATAGAACATAGCTCTGTCATCTTTGTATGCTGCAGTTGCCCCCGTAGTTAAATCAGATTTGTCTGTTACAAAAATCAAACTAGGAAAGAATTTCTTAACCAATGTGGCACGAGCACGATTTCCACTCCATTGCTCGGTAGTACCCCACGGTTTCATTCCTGTTTTGTGGGTTGATGCAATAAGAAATAGAGATGATCCCCAGCTTTTCGTTTTCACGCCGTCGGCAGCTATAGGGAAGATGATCTCTTGTGGAGCTGTATTCAACGATGATTTATCCAAAGTTCCAGCATTGTCAGCCATGAAAAGATGTTTGTAACTTGGATTCAATTTATAACCTGAATCCATTACCTTTTTTGCATATATTGCTGCATCACTCCATCTAGGAGATCCTGTATAAACTGCTGCATTCAAATATAGTTTAGAGCGCAACAACCAGTTTGCAACTTTGTCTACCCGATAATATGGAGCTTTTAACGGCTCGTACATATTAGCTTCACACTCCGTAAGCTCTTTTTCTATGTATTTAAATAAATCAGCCCTTTGTATTTGGTGTGGTGCATCAGCTGAAATAGTTTCTGTAAAAGGCACATTTCCAAAATAATCCATCAAGTAATAATAGGCTAAAGCACGCAAAAACCTTACTTCGGCTCGCTGTTTTAATGTTGAATCGTTTTGTAATGTAGCAGTTTGTTCTAAGAAGTGATTACTTATCGACACAATAAAATACAAACGTGCGTAAAGCCCTTCAGAGCCTTGGTTAAGAGCAGACCAACTATTGGTGTTCAACTCCACCACTTCGCCGTCGCCCCAAGAGCATACTGCTTCATCGGTTGAAAGTTCGTTACAGTTCCATAGGCATCTATACAACGAAAATCTTCCTTCGTCTGTAATGTCAATGTCATTATTTCCTGCAGCACCTTCCTGTCCAGTAAGAGCAAATGAGGCGTATGTTTTTGCAAAAACTTCATTTTGCACAAATTTTTGGCTAGATTGTGGGCTAATTGGTGTCACATTCAAATCATCGACACATGAACTTGTGTTCAATACAAACACAATCAATGATGCGATGTATAACAGATTTTTATTGATTTTTTTCATAATTCTATAAATTAGAATAGGTTATTAGAAATTAAGACTTAATCCTACCACGGTAATCATTGGGCGAGGATATATATTATTATCAATACCGTCACTTATCTCTGGGTCTAATCCTTTATATTTGGTGATAATAAAAGGATTTTGAACGGCCACATAGAAGCGACCCGAAGATATAAACTGTGACGGATTTTTGAATGAGTATCCAACTGTGATGTTGTCACAACGGATGAACGATGCATCTTGTACAAAATAGTCAGAAATGTAAGCTGTAGGTTTACCTGTGAAGCCTAAATCAATAGAAGCTTTTGGTTTATTGGAGAAAAAGTCACTCCAAAGCCCTTGAGTACTTGTGTTTGCATTGCCTGCTTCAACAGCATTGTACATGTAGTTGCCAACACTAGCTCGAAGAGAAATACCTAAGTCAAAATTCTTAATTATAATTTTTGAGAACAATCCCATGGTATAGTCAGGATTTGTGCTATGGTAGAAATAGCGGTCTTTCATGTTGATTACCTTGTCCGTAGAATCACGATTGACAAAGCTTTCTTCAATAGGTTTGCCATTTGCATCATAATTTTGTTGATACACATAGAAGGATTTTGAAGGTTGTCCTACAGCATTAACTTGTGTGAATCCTTGGAATGGTCCTCCTGTAGGTATTGTAAATCCATCAGAATTACCAGATGTGAGTTTTGTGATTTTATTTCTGTTTATTGTAAAGTTATATCCTACCTCCCATGTTAAGTCTTTCATAGATATGACTTTAGCATTAATTGAAAACTCTAGTCCTTTATTTTCCAGAGATCCAATGTTTTGAATTACTTTATTCCTAAAGTTTGTCCCTGCAGGTACTGGAGCAACATTAATCAAATCTTTTGTTTCTCTAAAATAATAATCAAGAGAACCAGTGATACGAGAATTGAACATGCCAAAATCTAGTCCAGCATTGTAAGTCGTTGTCTCTTCCCATCGCAACAGTTTGTTATACGCGTCTGGTCTTGATGTAGGATAGTAGGTGTCACCAAATGGATATAAAGCACCGTTCTTATTCGCAGTATATACTGGCATGTATGGGTAGTCACCATTTTGAAGATCTTGTTGACCAGTTATTCCATAACCCAATCGTAATTTAAGGTCGGAGAAAATATTTTTTTCTTTAAGAAAATCTTCTTCATTTATTTTCCATGCCAAAGCAAATGCAGGGAATAATGCACTACGAGTTTCTGCGCTAAATCGAGATGATCGGTCGTTTCTTAATGTTGCTGTCAATAGGTATTTATTAGCATACGAATAATTGAACCGTCCAAAGAATGAAACCAAATAACTTTCGGTCGCCCATGCCTTAATGTCAGTTGTGATATAATTGTAGTACTCATTCGGTGCAATTACTCCGTCTTTATTTAAATCTGTAAGTTTTCCGTAAGACTCACCAGTCCCATTTCGATGAAAATGTTGCCATTCGTAACCACCCATCAGATCAAATCTATGTTTGCCTATCTCTTTCAAATATTGCATATAATAATTCAAAGAAGTGTTGGTTTTGTAGACTTCATCCCATCCTGTGCGACCATACGGATAATCACTTAAAGCCATAGTGTCAACACTTAGTTTTTGTTTGCCATAAGATGATTCCATCCCTAAATTAAGGTGAAGATGTAAATCAGGTAAGAAATGCACTTTGTAATCAAATTCGGCATTTCCAATTAAATCTCTCGAATTGGCAACGTTTGATTTTTGGAATAGTGTCGCCACAGGATTCGCCGTTGCAAGTGTATTGCCAGTTAATGCTCTCCACTGAAAGTATCCACCATAAGAAGCAAATTTGGGATTATCTGAGGTTACTGGCTGAGTTGGGTCCATAGCTGCAGCAGCACCTACAACTCCATCAGCATATCTGTTTTTGACCAACATCCCTTTTGCATTCAAATTCATTGTTAAATGATTACTGAAAAAAGATGGACTTAAATTGATTGAAGCAGTATAGCGCTCAAAGTTTGAAGTTTTCACGATACCATCTTGATTTGTATAGCCTGCCGAAAAACGATAAGGCATATTCTTGAGTCCACCCATAATGTTGATATTGTGGTCATGACTTAATGCGTCTTGGAAAATTTCTTTTTGCCAATCTGTATTAGCGTTACCTAAATAGCTTTTAGTAGTACTGTCACTTTTTGAATTTGTAGGATAACGATCATTAATCAGTTTTCTGAATTCATCAGCACTTAAAACATCATATGTTTTTTTTACAGAACTAATAGATACATTTCCATCATAAGTTACACGAGCTTTTGTCCCTTTTACTCCTTTCTTGGTCGTTATGATTATTACACCATTAGACGCACGTGATCCATAAATAGCAGTTGCCGAAGCATCTTTCAGTACGGTGAAACTTTCAATGTCGTTAGGATTCACAGCACTTAAAGGGTTGGCTACGCCTTGTATTCCTTCATTATCCATGGCTAAACCATCAATAACTATTAATGGTTTGTTTGTCGCAGATAATGATGAGCCGCCACGAATTAGAATTGTTGAACCACCACCAGGTGTTCCTCCGTCTGAAATGACGCTGACACCAGCAATTTTCCCAACTATCATATCTTGAGCGTTGAGCGTTAATCCCTTATTCATTTTGTCAGGCTTGATGGCTGTTACAGAGCCTGTTGCATCGTTTTTCTTCACGACACCGTATCCAATTGTCACGACTTCGTTCAGTGCCACAGACGATTCTTGTATCTTGATACGACCTGTTTGTGCTACACTTGAAGCTGCGATTTCAACTTTTTCGTACCCGATACAACTCACGCGTAGAGTTGATTTCGCTGTTGATACATTCAAGACAAATTTTCCGTCAATATTGCTAACGGTTCCGTTTGTCGTTCCTTTTTCTACAATGGCTGCGCCAATAACCGGTTGGTTATCTTTGTCTACCACCTCACCCTTGAGGGTAATCTTGGTCTGTGCAATCAGGCTTGTGCCGATGCACAATAGAAAAAGAACCAATAGTGTAAATCTGATTTTTTTCATGTTTTGAGAATGAATAGATTAATAATTAAGGTTGATTTTTTTTAATGATTTAAGGTTGTGGTCTCTATGGTGTTTGGTTGTTTGTCGTCTACTTGAAATACTGCTACCGCAGCAATGAGCATGCTCACGCCTGCTAATACTAG
>Ga0194047_10001621_pt1 | contig 13562 bp, 11 predicted proteins | sample JunL225m_MetaG_2_FD_160070 | JGI IMG/M metagenome (GOLD analysis project Ga0194047, IMG submission 160070) | Anoxic zone freshwater microbial communities from boreal shield lake in IISD Experimental Lakes Area, Ontario, Canada - Jun2016-L221-5m | ecosystem: Environmental > Aquatic > Freshwater...
AAAAAAAGGTGGAACACTAATAATATTCTTTGATTTGTGGAAAATATCGGAATTAAAGACGCTACTTGAAAAATATAAATTTAAACAAATCAGATTTATTGAATGGATTAAAACTAATCCCCAACCGTTAAATAGTAGAGTAAATTATTTAACAAATTGTAGAGAAATTGCTTTAGTTGGTGTTAAATGTGGTAATCCGACATTCAACAGTTCATATGATAATGGTATATACAGCTTTCCATTACAAGGTGGAAAGAATAGATTTCACCCAACGCAAAAAAGTTTGCAATTATTTGAAGCGTTAATTAAAAAACATTCAAATGAAACCGATACAATTTTAGATACATTTTTAGGTTCTGGAACTACGGCTATTGCGTGTAAAAAAAACAATCGTAATTTTAAAGGTTGTGAGATATCAACTGAATATTATGACAAACTTATGGAAATACTATAATAAATCTAATAATTTTTCAAAACACCACCGAAATTTGATACAATCCTGTTTTTTATGAATTTGAAATTCATTTCGATGTATTATAATTTAATTTATAATACATCGATTCAATTTATTATAATAATGACATTTTATTATAACAAAATAATTATATATAATGCTTAAACATAAGAGCAATGAATGCAAAATATCAATAGATGAATACTTTCTCACAGAAGATATATCGCAGGGGAATACTTGTCGGATATTTGAATGTAGTCCATTAAGTTTAATACGATGGATAGAACAATATGATGAAGACGATGATGTTAAAAACAATAATCGTCAAATAATAGCATACAAAATTAAACAAAATGAGGTTAATTTTGTAGTTCAGGAAATAAAAAAGGATAAAACAATCACTATGGAAAACTTATTAGTAAGTATTCATCAAGTGTATCCTACATTTGATGTTACAAAAAGGTGTATATATCGCGGAGATATGGTAAACCTTCAAAGTAATAAAAAATATACATTTTCTAATTATAAACTCACGGATGTAAAAAATAAATTGGTTCAATCGTTGCAGGTATCGGATATAGAAACATCTTGTTATTGGACAGTTGAATTAATTTGTTCAAACAATTTTCAAAAATTGTGGGAAATAATATTTTATTTTTACGCAACATATATTCATGTATCAAATCCAAAGGCTGTAAATTATTTGGATAGCCGTTTTAAAACTTTTAAACAAATTTACGAAAGTGTTGAAAATCCAATAGTTCTGACAGATAATATACAATTGAGACACATTTTTGGAGAAATAGTAACAATGCTATGTTTATCAAAAAAGATGTATGTGGTTAATTATATTGGGGTACCATCTGATGATTTTAATATGGCACTTATTTACATTAAATACAAAGCACCGTCTCAAGACTATATAACACCCTTTTACAGAGAGAATGACCCCAAACATATGATATCATTCTTTAATGAATTTATTTATAATATAGAGTTGAAAAATTGTTTCAGAGCTTATTATTGGTTGGAATACATTCTTGGTTATGAAAAAATACTTCATAAATACAAAGAAAAGTCATTTGCACATATACGAGACTTTATCATTGTTTCAACTACACATTCCCGAGACATTATATGGGTTTTTTGGGAAATATTATTAACTTATGCAGAACAAAAGGGTGCTATTTATTTTAAACTCGCGACATCTTCATTTTACTTATTTTCAAGTAGATATTCAGCGTCATCGAAACAATCTAAGAAATATTTCTTATATCTTGCAATTTCATTTATCACGAATGATATAGACATAAATACACCCATTATGGATACAGAAATTGATATGGATATAATCCATCAACATTCAACCGATATATATAATGAATTAAAAAAAATACATCAAAATAATTTACTTCCCTAAGTTTATATGCAAAATCAACTTATTGTACCATCTCAACAAAAACTTGATACATATGTCTCTCGTATGACACTTGATAATAATAAAGGGGTATATTTATCAGATACACCCTCTTATAGACAAAGTGTAACAAATTCAACAAGTTCATACAGTTATATTCCAACCATTACTAATGTAACAACAATAATTATGATTATCATATTGATAATCGTAATATTAGCATATTATAATATAAATTTATTCACAATGACGGGGTCCATTGTCCAATGGTTTTCTGATAGAATAACACCCATATTTATAAATATAATGAAATTCTTTGGAGTGGCAGTTGGACAAACAACCATTGCTGCAACGACTGTGGCAAGTACGGGTGTGTCTGCAGCCACTTACGGTATTAATACAGTAAATCAGGGTGTAACCAATGCAGTTGTATCAGGTGTTCAAACGACTTTAAGCTCCCCAAATGTTTCGAATTACGAAACACCCATACCTGTTCAAAAATCTCAAAATACAAATGAATTATCTTTTAATATAGTCAATACAGCTCCGCAAATCGTTGCACAACAACAAAAACAAGCAAATGAACAATATTCAAATGATGTTCAATATAATACACCAGTTGGATATTGTTTTATCGGAGAACAAAGTAATCTAAGATATTGTGCAGAAGTAACCGATGCTCACCAATGTGCAAGTGGTGATATATTCCCAAGTCAAGATTTATGTGTAAACCCAAATATGAGAATGTCTTAGAACAAAACAAACATATACATTTTTAAATGATTGAAGTCATTTTTTTAAAGTTAAATTTACGATGAAGTTTTATACTCTTGTTGAATACATATCTATTATTTATGTCCAAAAAAGATTCCGATAAAAGATAATTAATTTGGTTATTATACACACCTGGGTGCTTCGGATGGTATGGAATTTGCAGATGAACAAGGAAGAGGTTTATAATTAACTGGAAACTTACCCCCTACATTTGTCATAATACGCATCGGTTTTGGATAATAAAGTTGACTTTGTTTATAACATAATAATCGTTCCTTTCCAGGAACATCACTACAACTGGTAGGAAAACATAAATTGTTGCTGACTGATGTATGTGAATATCCAGTGCATTTGTTTTCCTGTTTATTGCAAATAAGTGTTCCACCATTCGCAATAACCCCATTTTCGTGATTTGCCCTTTGATTTGAATTGTAATATACAAGATTGTTATATGGTGGACAAGTTGTAGGATAAAGAGTTGGAAGTCCGTTTAATAAAATATTCGTTTCTCCATTACGAACAAAAAATTGTGTATTCGGATTTGTATATTTTACACCTTGACTTGCATAACACCTTTTACGATTAGACCACTGTCCCTTTATTATTTTAGAATATATTACGGTTTTACTATAGTTTGCAGCATTTTCCTTATATTGTAACACATTTCCTTTGTATTGTTGTTTTATCAAATCGACCGTTTCGGGTGTTATCACTTCACCTGGCGTGTAAATTGCATTGCAATTGTTAGTTCTATAACCAATATGCGTTGGGACTGGATTATAATTAGGGTTCAGAACCATACAACTAAGTGGGTTATTTGACATCCAGCTACTTATTATCTATTTATTTATTAATTATTTCTCCAATTAATGATATATATTTATCATTTAATTCAAATCTTTGTCCAATAACCTTTGATGTAAAAGTATCTCCAATTGATATAGAATTAAACATATCGTCATCTTGGTGATGATTTCTCGAAATAAAGAGAATATATGGTTTGGATGTTGTTATAACACTTTCGGCTTTTATGCCAGCCGTGTTGATACTAACCGCCTTAACTTTTAATAACATTCCCTCGACTGGATAACACACCATACATTCGAAGCTAACATCAAATCCTATATCACTGCCCATCAGAATACCACTTGAATATGTATTTACTTTGATACTATCAGGTTTAATGTATCCCATAACACAACATTTACCCTCCAATTCTTTTTTTAAAATAGATGATAAGGTTGATTGAATATAATTATCCACCAACATAATATCAATAGTTACCCTTTTTGTCAACATTGCCGGTTGGTAAATCTCTTCTTGTGTATCTACAAATTGTTTGGTTCTTGGTTGTTGCATCTCGTTACTGTTATATTATAATACAATTTATTTTACATTATTTGAATTCATTTTATTTGTTAAGGTTTTATTCGTCTCATAATAACTGATGTTTCATATGAATAAAAATACAACAACCTGTCATTAACATCTTTACTGTTTTCATAATATCTCAACAAAAGTTCTTGTATGATACATATATCCAATTCAATAAATTTTTTACTATTTTCTTTCGTGAAATTTTCAATACGAATGGAAACATTTGATGGATGTGTATTTATAATAACATTTACAATATCAACCGCCTTCGATTTCCCAGCAGTTGTTGCAACAAATCCCGAAGTATTAAATATTCTTTTATCAACCTTACCACTTTTATTCGTAGTATACTCCTTTCGGGTATCTCGCAGTTTAAATAATAATATATTTGATTTATTTTCATAATCTATAAACCCGACTATATTGTTTAACAATTTTTCTGGATAATTTTCTACATATGGTACCCATGCTTCTTCTAACATATCATATATTTCCAAAGATATCACATCGTTTGCTAATACAAAAACTCCGGATTGTTTAATATATATACTATCACCCAATGGTATGACAATATTGTTGTGATAATCTATATATTTTTTCTCAAAATATTTATTCACACTTTCTACAAATAAAGTTGTATTATCTTGACTTTCTGATACACTACTCGGATACGATACAATATAATTTAGTAAATTTAATTTATCCTGCTTATTTAATTCATCTATACTGTGGCATATAATATAATCAAGTAGGACATCCGATGGAATGTCGACACTTGTATGTAAGTATCGCGACACATATCCAGCGTGTTTATAATAATCTTTCATTCCTTTCAATGGTAAACTTGGGTCGTCATAATACATCTTAGATGATAAATAAAACTCCATTATTTTACCGAATACAGGCTTACCTAATTGTATTTGAAATTCTCTTTCATACATTTTCAAATCTATATCATTTGGTTTATTTGCATCACTTTCAGACTCATCTACATTGTTTTTTGGCTGGGTTGTGCGTTCTTGTTGTTTGGTTTCATTTGTATCTTTATGGTCAGGTTCATATAAAATACGAATTGTTTTATGTTTAAAGTCCACTGGAGTGGACTTTTCAAATAAAGATGTGGTTGATGGGTTTAATTCAACTGGTTGAAAAAGATAATAGTCTAAGATATTTACCAAACTACCCACTCTCCCATATGAGTCGTATAAATAAGTAGTTTTGTCATTTAATATGTAAGTAAGGGCATATTCTATTTCCTCTATAGGATATTTCTTAGAATAGTTCAACAAACGAATTATCTCAGCTTTTTTATAAAAAGTTTTATTTTTGAATAAATCCTTTATCTTTGGTACCAATCTCATCATATTTGTTTCCACATAAGCTAACCCATAACTACTTTTATCCTTTCCGATAATTTCTGTAATATTTGTTTGGGGGCTACATTTATATCCACATTTTTGCATATAATCACAAATGGAAGAGTATGGAACATCACCCACTTTATAATCATCTATAATCGCACCGTTTGATAAAATTTGAGTGATAGTAGGATTTGTATATTTTGACATAATTAATTGTGTAAAATTTTTCTGTTGACTGTTAATAAAACAATCTATCGCATTTTCTTTCATTACTCGTGAAATTTTTCCCATTATAATTGATTTTAACTCTGAAATGCGATACATATACATATCTGCAGTCTCTTCATCACTCAAAATAGTTAATACAGTGCAATGTAAATATATCATAACATTCCTTTTTTCGAATTCCAAATCACGATGACTAAAATTCCTCACAGCTCTACCAATAATTTGTTCATTACGGTTCATATTATACCACGGGTCTAAAATATGCACTTGACGAATATTTTTAAAATCTATCCCCTCGGAACCAGTGCGTGTAATCAATATAACTTTTATATTTTTACCATAAGCATTTTGTTTTCGAACACATTCTTTTATTTCATTATCATTATTCTTAGATAATCTCGAATCACCTGAAATAACAATATAAGTTGCAGGTTGAAATTCTTCCGATTCAGAAACTTCCTTTCTCAGTTTTCCAGTAATGCTATCTATATCTTCACACGGCTTATCTTTGAATAAATTGTTATTAATATCACCATATCGTGTAATACCCCTTTCCTCTAATGCAAGTGCAATCGGAACAATACCTGCATTGATATATTGCGTATATATCAATATTATACCTTCCGCTAATCCAGATGGTATAAATATACTATCCATAATGGCATTTATTTTACAACTATATTTTCCGATATTTTCTTTACCAAATATTCTCCCATACTTTTCCAATACACCCTCTTTGTATTCAAATTCCCCTCGTATAGGTGGTTTCATACTATCTTTGTAATTCATAATACTTCTCAAACCATCGGTACCAATTATTTTATTTGTATTCCATCGAATTCTTTTAACATTTTTTACACTCTCTTCGCCTTCGTCTTCACTCTCTTCGCCTTCGTCTTCACTCTCTTCGCCTTCGTCTTCACTCTCTTCGCCTTCGTCTTCACTCTCTTCGCCTTCGTCTTCACTCTCTTCGCCTTCGTCTTCGCCTTCACCCTCACTCTCTTCGCCTTCGTCTTCACCCTCACTCTCTTCGCCTTCACCTTCACTATCTTCTTCTTCATTATCCGAAATTTCTGCTATAAATTCATCTTCGTTTTCATCATCAACAGGTGTTTTGACACCTCCAATCATTTCTTCATCTTCATCATAAACTTCATCGTAATTTTCATCAAAATTACCCAAATCGCTGGTTATTGTAATATCATCATCATCTTTATTTTCATCTAATGCATCAAGTTCAGAACAAGGGTAAATAATATTTGTAGCGTAAATTAGAGAAAGAAGCATTTTATATCCAAATGTTTTCATTTCAGTGAAATTTTTATGGCTGTGAAGTTTTTGTATTAATATAGAATAACCAGTTTCTTGGTAAGAACTCATACGAGATACAAACGGGATTAGATACTTCAACCTTTCCTTCTCTTCAATAATACTCCCATTTAATTTACGAGTGGGAAGTGGGATTAATCCATTTGGAGAAGAAACATTTTTCAATGTATTTGATAAAGAGAATTCATTGGGATATATTCTATAAGGAAAAGTATATGGATTTTCACCACGAACAAATGATACATAACCATTCATTTTTCGGATGAATTGTTCCTTTCCAATCTCATTACCCTTTTCATCGACTACAAAATTTCCATTTTCGTCAAAAATATCACTAAGCTTTACAATACCTCTCCTGTCATTTATATTCATAATATTTATTAACCATACGATTTCTTTGTAATTATTATACATAGGTGTAGCCGTCATCAATACTAACCTGACATTTATGGCGGTTGATATCAATTTTGTGAATTTTTCTGCAACTATTTTATTTGCATTTTCACTACTATATCGTATGTTATGAATCTCATCGATAACAATCATTCGATTAGAAAAAAAAGATTGTAGTCGTTTTCTTGATGTTTCGTCTGATATCTTCTTTTTTATTTTTTTTGTTTGTTCGCTTTCCAACTTAGACCCTTCTACCATATCGACATATTCGTCGATTGACCGAACATTACCTTGAATTACATTGTCTATCAAGTTTGCGAATTGAACATAACCTAAGAAAAGATAGGAACTGTCAATGAGATTTTTTATTTGGTATATCAATTTTTCTCGGGTAATCCCCGATACACCTTCAAATATGGTTGGGTTTAATTCTTGAATTAATGAAGTTCCTAAACACGATTGTATATCCCATTTGCCATCTATCAACTTTAATTTACTTTCATCAAACAACTGGAGTCGAAAATTGTCTTGAACATTAGGGGATGCTACGATAATTATTTTTCTAACCCTGCCGATATGCACCATATACTTTCGCATTTCCTCACATATACCTATGGCACTACATGTTTTACCAGTTCCCAAACCGTGATATAACAATAAACTATTGTAAGGTGTTTGTAATGATAAATAGTTTTTTACAAATATTTGATGAGGGGATAATTCAAATCGTTCTTCGTTTAACTGATTGGCCCTTTTTTTTATGTCGGCATAAATAGAACCATTATACCCCATATCAGCAAATTCTTTCTTGTTTGTGATTTTTAGATTAAAATTGGGGTCATCTAAAAGTGGATACTCGGTATCATTTGGATTAATTGTTTGCAAATATACACTCTGTTCTTTTTCAAATTGCAATGACACTTCATTACATTTCTTAGAATATATGTTTGTAGCATTGTTACATTCTTCTCTATCCCTTTTTACAGAAATATCATCATCCCCCTTCAATAAAGATATTACATCTATATCTTCTGGAAGCTCATTTATTTCACTGTTCAACATATTATATTTTAAGATAATATGTTAAGATTTACCATTTAACTAAATCTAAATAATTTATTACATTTTTTATTATTCGAAAATTCAAATAAAGCACACACTTTGTATGAAAGTATTCACATTTGTTAAAATTTGAATCTTTTCAATGTTATAATCCCGAATACTTTCTACACAATCGTCATATGTTTTCCACTCCATGATACTAACTTCTGTTTCCTGATAATTCGCCAAACTAACATCTTTATTAACTATAGCCAAATAGTAAATATTTTTATAACATTTTTGATTCGACCCCACAAATATTTCTTCAAATGGCATAATATTGTTAATAATTTGTATATCAGATTCTGAAATACCCGTTTCTTCTACAAACTCTCGTTTAGCACATTCAAGGTCCTTCTCTTTATAATTTTTACGACCTTTTGGGAACTCCCATTCGTTATTTACCCAACTCGTATCACTTCCGTCAACCAATATCTGTAAATTAATACAGATTCCATCACTTGTAATTATTCCATTACGAATAGACTCAAACTTCCTCTTTGATTCATCATTTCTGACATTAAAATTTTGTTTATTTGTTTTTGTTAATCGTCGATATAAATCCTCAAAAGTCGAATCCAACAACCGCTCTTTTTCAAAGAGGGTCATTTCATTAATTAAAACGCGAATATGTTCGATATTATTCAAAGAATAATTCCCTTTCATAAAATCAATATATCCAAAAGTATTTGAACGACAAATCATCAAGTATTGAATATTTTCTTCAAGGTGAATTGTATATTTGGGGTTCCTTTCAATTGGTTGAATACTCTCGACAATACTTGTATTTCCTTTGATACCGATTATACCATAACTGACAATTGGGTAGTTGGGTTGGTTGCCTCGCTTTCCATTCATAGATAAATTCCTTTTTACAAATGGTCTACTATCTATTACTTTAATTAAGTCAACTGGGAGTTCCATTATTTATGGATAATATATACTCATTCTCTTAATATTTAGTTTGTTTATTATAGGTTTATATTTACCGAATTTAATGTCCTATCCGATTTCTTCTTTCTCCCTCGTTTGGGGAGAGACAAATCTCCACTTTGCAAGTCTTTTAAATCGGACATACTAATAACACTGTTATCATTTGTATTTGTAGGGCTATAAGCACGAGGGTTGGACGAATTTCTTGTATTCGGGGTCATTGGTTTAGGCATATCTGTGCGAGATACTTGTATTGTCTTAGTTTTCAAATTAGACAAAATAGATGAAATATCACTTGGACCCTTCATTTCAGGTCTGGGCGTTTTCGTATAGGAAGGAGTTTGGGGAGGAGGTGCATACTGTTGCTGTTGTTCTGTAAATATTTTATTCACATTCCCGGATGTATTATTACCTCCACGCGATTGATACAATGTATTATCCATTGCCTGTGTTTTCATTGGAGGTGGTGGAGCGGGTGTCCGTACATTGTTATCACCCATAAGACCATTTACAAATCCACTAAATCCTGGATTTTTTGGAGCCATTGAGTTAACGGCTGCAGATTGAAAATGTCTCATCAAATCTGGATTTTGTCTCATAATATCATCCATAGAAGGCATCGCAGAACGAAAAAGGGTATTTGACATATGTATCATAATACCAGAACCCGCTAATTGAAATAATAATTTCAACTCGGGTGCCATACTCGCCTTTGATTTATATTTTTCATACAATTCACCAAAAATATCATCATAATCATTCATATTATCACCAATCTGTTCACCCCACCCATCTAATTTCAAATCAAATGGGTCCAATTTATTATTTAAAAATTCCAATCCATTGATTACAGCCATTAACATATTACCTTGGAATTTAACAGAATTGCTTTTATTTTTCTCTTCTACAATCGTCTCATACTCGCCAATCATTTCATTCAATGAACTTTCCATATTATATTTTTTTGATAACTCCACACCCTTTTTCTCAAGGGTCTCCAACTTACGAAGGTAAGAAAACTTTTCCTTTTGAAGTTCCTCTTTAGACATTGCAGGTTGTCCGGAAAATGCTTTATCGACATTATGTAGAGGAATATCATCGAATTTTTGATATCCATCCCAAGTGCTGGTTGTTGCGTGTGTATTCATAGACGACATTTTTCCAAGCATAGGTGCGTCTTCGTCATCATCAAACATTACATTATTTTTTACATCTCCTTCAAAGAATGTCTGTAAATTGATAGGCTCACTTTTACTATTCATTCCATTAGTATCAGCAAAACTCAAATCATTCAATTCTTTTTCTAACATGTTTAAATCATCGAGTTGAATATCTGACATTACATCTGCATCTCTTTTGGAGTTCCCCGAATTTGTTTTTGTCTTATCGTTCATTAATAGTTCTACCCCAAATGTAGATGATGCGGGTTTTATGTCAAAATCTGATAACTCTATTGTTTCCATTTTGTTATACTTGATGAATATAATATATATTTAAGTATAACGAAACAACCCGTAAAATTTAATTATCCTATAAATTATAATGTGAAATAGCCCATCTCCCTTGAAGGAATGCATCACTCAAATCATCCTTTTTCTTATTCATTGTAAAGAATGAACTCCATCCTTTATACAATTCATTTTCTAAAAAGTGTGTCATATGTTTCACTGAATTTTTTTTCCGTTCGTCGTAATTTGTTTTTATACTTTCCAACTCCTTCAATTTATAACAAGCATTACACATTATAACCTCGGTGGTACTATCTTTTCCTATAAAGTATTGGGCAATCATATAACTAATAATTCGCATTTTGCTTGTCATTTGTTGCTCTATACATACATATCGTATATCATCCGTATATATTTTGTCAAAATAACTCTTGATATTTCTCCCATATAATAATATGTTTGTGTAAGAAGATTTCGCCTTTTTCTTAGATGTAATTGGAAGATAACACTGATTCAACCACGATTTCATAATTTCTATCATATTTTTTTTTGTCATATTACTTACATCTCCTCCGGTAGTGTTCATATTATATTTCTCCATCCAATCCCTTAGCTCACTTGCATTATATTTAGCCAAATTACTCAACCCAGGTGGATACAATACACATTTCTTAGAATGTTTCATACAAAGACACTCTTCGCCCTTTTTGTATTTTGCATTTTTCCCACAAACCTTATTATTTTTCATAACCTCTCCACAAATAGATGGAACCTCATTGTCTTCTTCTACTCCTGTAATATTAATTACATCCCAAATATTAATATAAAATTCATTATTTTCATTTTTATCAAATAGACATAATGCCAGATTTTTTAAACCTACATCTATGCTTAATAATTTCATATTGCCTTGAATAACTAATATTTATATTTTATTTTTAAGCGTATCCTGTAGGGTTGGGTGGTATAAAGTATACATCCGGTGATGTCATTTTCAAATTAAGTTGGTTACGCGAAAGGTATTTATTTCTTAAATCAGATTCGGGGTTACAATATCCATATGGAACAGGTTTGTTTTTCGTCATAGTAGCTCCAGGGTTAATTCCTAATTTACAATAACATTCCAAATTGTTATATTCCATAATTTTTACAGCATTTTGTTGCAAATATTCACGATAAGCCCAATTTGATTGAACACCCTTTAATGATTTCAGATGTTCATTCATAGCTTCGCTCGAAATGTAGGATGTATAAAATCTTCCATCTGATACTTTCGGTGGTTTATTAAAATGGATGTTGTTACATCCTTCGTCCAAATAACAAGTTGCCCAACTCATTCTATAATGAATATATTTATTAAAAAAAATGATACAATGATTATTCAATTCTGTTTAATCTAAGAAAAAAGATGTTATACGATTTAGTTATTACAGACGAACTTCGAGAGAGATTAAATAACCAAGATGAAATAAAATATGAATATGATAATAAAATTCCATTTGTATATTACGATGAATATATTTCATCTTACCATAAAGAGGGGTCTATTACTTCTGAATTTATTCGTTTGTTATTAGAACAACATCCCGATTTTGAAAATATAAAACATAGTTTCATTATAACCACAACTAAGTGTTGTATAATGAAACAATATGGAATAAGTGGTGAATGCAATTGGCACAGAGATAATATAGAGTTTCCTTCAAACCGAAGAATGAATTTAATTATTACTTGGAACGGGCGAGGAACTTCTTGTCTTCCCATGGAACAATCGGATACTATAAAAAGATTAACTGATGCATTTATTGAAGAAAATAGAACCGATTATGAAAATATCACAACACCTTATAATTTCCCAATAACCCCTATATCGTCACACCATTCACCTTTATCTAATCATATGACTATTTTATCTATGGCTGGAAAACAAGTATTACACCGTCGCAACTCATTGCTTGAAACGGATATAGGACAATATAGATATGTTCTGAATATTTATTATGATTAATCTGATTTATGGTCTGCTTTCTTTGAAATAATATCAATCAACTCGCCCTTTTTCATTTTTTTAGCTTCATTTGATGAGAGTATCTGTAATTGTATGGCCATTTCTCTTAGTTCATTCAAGTGAAGAGATTTATGATTATTAGTTCCATTTTTTGACTCCGATAAAGAGGTATCCAATGACACCTCAATTGTAATATTATTATCCCCTACTTGAATGGATTCGTTTGAAAAATCACTATTACCCAAATGTGTATCTTTGTCATCTGATTCATCTGTTGCAGGTACTACTACTTCATTATTATCAATACAAATATTGCCCATGCTATCAAAACATTCCTTACTTTCATCAATATCAATCTCGTTGATGTCAATTTCGTCTTTACTAATTTCGAGTCCACACTCACCGTCATGACTATCGTCGTCGCTATCATCATCATCATTATCAGTTTCATCATCCTCTGAATCACTTACATCAATTTTATTTATATCGGGAACAAAAGATGTAATGGATTGGAATGGAATTTCCGTATTTGTTTTACCCGGAATAAATGGGCAGGGTAAATGAATAGGGTCGCAAGGTTTTTGAACTAAACCCGAAATGATATCAATCATTGCATTTAATTTATTATTTTGGTGAATTATTTGATTGTTAAAGTAGAAGAACATAAGTCCCAATATAAGAAGAATAATAATTGAAATTATACAAAAGGTATATCTGAGAAGCATATTGAGTATATTAG
>Ga0194047_10001625_pt1 | contig 13541 bp, 9 predicted proteins | sample JunL225m_MetaG_2_FD_160070 | JGI IMG/M metagenome (GOLD analysis project Ga0194047, IMG submission 160070) | Anoxic zone freshwater microbial communities from boreal shield lake in IISD Experimental Lakes Area, Ontario, Canada - Jun2016-L221-5m | ecosystem: Environmental > Aquatic > Freshwater >...
TTATTATTTTGCTATTCGTATTGAACACTTGCATTATACAAACTTAATCTTATTTCCAAACCATAACAATCATTCCGGCAAATATCAACCCTGCACTCAGGAGAATCTTCGGGGTTAATGGCTCTTTTAAGAATATAAAAGCAAGTACCAATGTAATTACAATACTGGTTTTATCAATGATATTAACTTCCGAAACCTTGCCTATTTGCATCGCCCGATAATAGAATAACCAAGATAAACCTGTGGCAATTGCTGATAAAATAAGCATCAACCAATTTTGCTTTGATAAATGATAAATACCATCAGCTTTACTCCGAAAAAAAACAAATCCACAAGTAATGACTAACACAAAGAAGGTACGAATGGCAGTTGCCAGGTCTGAATCAATTGACTTCAAACCTAGTTTTCCAAAAATGGCTGTTAATGCAGCAAAAAATGCAGATAAAAGTGCATAAATAATCCAGGTTTGCATATAGCATATTTTACAATAAAAGAAAGAGTCTCTATTTCGATGTAAATTTCCGATATTCAAAATTGAATCTATCATTTATTCATCAGTTTACAGTTACTATATGGACAAAAGAAGTTTTTTAAAAGGCCTAGCCTTGGTAGGAATTGGCTCCTCATTTAAATCAGACTCTCTTCAATCATTGATTAAATCAATCGAAAACAAATCTGCTAAAGAATTAGCAACAGACGAAGATTTCTGGTCCGCCATCAGAAGTCACTATCAACTAAAACCAGAGTACATTAATCTCGAAAATGGATATTATAATATTCTGCCCCAGCCGATTCTTGAAAAATTCATCGAACATGTGAGAGAAGTAAATTATCAGGGATCTTACTATATGAGAACCGTGCAATTCGACAATAAAAAAAGCATGGTAACTAAACTTGCAAATATTGCAGGATGTAGTGCTGATGAATTGATTTTAACAAGGAATACTACTGAGTCATTAGATATGATCATTGGAGGGTTCCCCTGGCAAGCAGGCGATGAAGCTATTATGGCTGAACAGGATTATGGTTCTATGTTAGAGATGTTTAAACAATCGGCTAAACGATTTGGCATCGTCAATAAAGTATTATCAATACCGAATCATCCACAAAGCGATGATGAAATTGTACAGATGTATGCAAATGCCATTACATCAAAAACAAAACTATTGATGATTCCACAGATGGTAAATATTACGGGACAAATTTTACCAGTTCAAAAGATCTGTGATATGGCGCATAGCAAGGGCGTAGAAGTAATGGTAGATGGTGCTCACGCATTTGCGCATATTCAATTTAATATCCCCGACTTACACTGCGATTATTATGGAGCAAGTTTACATAAATGGTTAAGTGTGCCATTGGGTTCAGGAATTTTATATGTTCGTAAAGAAAAAGTAAAAAAGATTTGGCCATTGCTTGCAGAAAATGATACACTAGAATCAATTGGTCGTTTAAATCATATTGGTACCCATCCAGTACATACCGATTTAGCAATATCTGATTCCATTGACTATTATTTAAAATTAGGAGCTGAAAAAAAAGAAGCACGTCTTCGTTATTTACAGCAATATTGGACTACAAAAGTTAGAGGAGTGGGTAAAATAGTAGTAAATACCCCAGTTCAACCTGAAAGATCCTGCGCAATTGCTAATGTAGGTATTGAAGGAATGAAGCCAGGTTTGCTGGCAGAAACCCTTTTAAAGAAGTATCAAATATATACAGTTGCAATTGATGGTGCCAATGTACACGGATGCAGAATTACTCCAAATGTATTTACATTAACAAAAGAACTTGATGTGCTAATCAAAGCTTTAAAAGAAATGAGTTAATTAAAAGTTGAAGTATCAAGCTATGCCTAAATAAAGAAACCCCTAAAATTTAGGGGCTTCTCTTAAGGCTACAGATTAAACGTTCTATAAATGATCACACTTTTTAAAGCAAACCATTTTGTTTGGGAGCTAATGAATATTATTTACTAATCAATAATTAGTCTCTATATAATTTTTTCGCAGGATGCAAGTAAAATAAAATGACTGCTAATGCGATAATTGATCCATATATCTCGAATTCCATACGTTAGTTTTAGTTGGTTTTGTATCTCTTTAAGCATTGTAAAAGTGCAATACTTATAGTTCGGTAGAAATACCAACTAATCTGTATTTAGTATAAATATTTCGGCGTTATTACGCCGATTTAGTATTACTTATCCTTTTCATTAGTATTTAAATCTAGCATAAGAGGAAAGCTGTAAATTCGCGTGATTCAATCGTTTACAAGGAAAAAACAAGCAATGCAGGAGCTTTTAAAACAGTTAAGTCAGGATTTTGATGGTGAATTCTATTTCGACACAACTATGCGTACTTTATATGCTACAGATGCATCTGCTTATCGCGAAATGCCCCTTGCTGTTGCTATTCCTAAATCAACCCAGGGAATTAAAGAACTGATTCGGTTTGCCGCTAATAATCAAACTTCACTTATTCCAAGAACTGCCGGAACTTCTTTGGCTGGTCAGGTAGTTGGAAAGGGTATAATTGTTGACGTTTCGAAGCATTTCACTAAGATTCTAGAAATAAACGAAAAAGAACATTGGGTTAGCGTTCAACCAGGTGTAATACGTGATGAGTTAAACATGTTTTTGAAGCCATATGGTTTATTGTTTGGTCCAGAAACATCAACAGCCAATAGGGCCATGATAGGTGGAATGGTTGGAAATAATTCATGTGGAAGTAATTCGATCATATATCGAAGCGTCAGAGAACATTTACTAGAAATTAAAGCTATTCTAAGTGATGGTTCTGAAGCTGTTTTTAAAGAGCTTAGTCTTGATGCGTTTCATGATAAATGTGAAGGAACAAATTTGGAAGCAAATATTTATCGAAATATCAGATCAATCCTAAGCAATTATGACAATCAGGTTGAAATAAGAAAAGAGTTCCCCAAGAAATCAGTTGAGAGAAGAAATACCGGATATGCAATTGATGTTTTGTTAGACTCTGCACCATTTACAGCAGGTGAACCCAATTTCAATTTTTGCAAACTTATAGCAGGTTCAGAAGGTACATTAGCTTTTATCACTGAAATTAAATTGAACCTCATACCACTTCCTCCAAAAGAGCAAGGTTTACTTTGTGTTCATTTTAATAGCATTGATGAATCTCTCCGTGCAAATTTAATTGCCTTACAATACAATCCCTCTGCAAGTGAATTGATTGACCATTATATTTTGGAATGCACAAAAGATAATATAGAACAAAACAAAAATCGTTTTTTTGTTCAGGGCGATCCTGGTGCTATTCTTGTGATTGAGTTTGCCAGAGATACAAAAGAAGAAGTTATTGAAATTGCAAAAAATGTAGAGAAAGACATGCGTGCCGCAGGTTTGGGCTACCACTTTCCACTCCTATTTGGAGCAGATTGCAAAAAAATATGGACACTCAGAAAAGCGGGATTGGGATTATTAAGTAATCTGCCTGGTGATGCAAAAGCTGTTCCAGTAATTGAAGATACTGCAGTAGATGTACATGATCTTCCTGCATATATCAGAGACTTTAATGAAATTTTAAAGAAGCATCAATTATATTCTGTGCATTATGCGCACGCTGGATCCGGCGAAATTCATTTAAGACCTATCATCAATTTAAAAACAGAAGAGGGTAATCGACTTTTCAGAACCATCGCAGAAGAAATCGCTACACTCGTAAAAAAATACAATGGTTCCCTTAGTGGTGAACATGGTGATGGTAGATTAAGAGGTGAATTTATTGAGCAGATGGTTGGTAAAAAAAACTATCAGCTTTTAAAACAGGTAAAAGATATCTGGGATCCACAACACCTTTTTAATCCAAATAAAATAGTTGATACACCATCGATGAATACGATGTTGCGCTATGAACCTGGTCAGAAAACACCCACTTTCAATACTATTTTCAGATACCATGATCAGGATGTGTTGCAACATGCAGAACAATGTAATGGGTCTGGAGATTGCAGAAAGACCGAAATGTCTGGGGGTACCATGTGCCCTTCTTTTATGGCTACCAGAGACGAAAAAAATACAACTAGAGCAAGGGCCAATATTTTAAGAGAATTTTTAACCCATTCAAATAAAATAAACCGTTTTGATCATAAAGAAATTTATGAGGTCATGGATTTATGTTTGAGCTGTAAAGGTTGTAAGTCTGAATGCCCTTCCAATGTAGATGTAGCAAAACTAAAAGCAGAATTTTTACAACAGTATTATGATACAAATGGGGTACCGTTAAGATCCAGACTCATTGCCAATTTTGGTACCATCTCTAAATTAGGATCCTTAGTTCCGAATCTTTACAACTTTTTTGTAACTAATAATTTTCTATCCCGAATTATTAAAAAAACTGTTGGCTTTGCGGAAAACCGTTCAATGCCCACATTACATCCAACTACTTTGATGAAGTGGTATGGTAAAAATAAAAAAGTTGCAAATAAAAGTTTTAAAAGAAAAGTGTATTTGTTCTGCGATGAATTTACAAATTACAACGACACCAATATTGGAATCAAATCTATATTATTATTAGAGCAATTGGGATACGAAGTAATCATTCCATCACATATAGAAAGCGGCAGAGCTAGTCTATCAAAAGGTTTGCTTCGCGATGCTAAAAAAATTGCGAATAAAAATGTATCACTTCTTAAAGATATCATTTCAGAAGATACGCCACTTATAGGTGTTGAACCATCTGCCATACTTACATTTAGAGACGAATATATTGACTTAGTGGATGATCATTTGTTTGATGAAGCGAAAGCCCTTTCTAAAAATGTTAAATTAATTGATGAATTTTTAGCAGAAGAAATTGCAAAAAACCACATTGATTCAAGTCAATTTGTTTCTGACAAAAAATCCATTCAATTGCATGGTCATTGTCAACAAAAAGCTATTAGCAATATTCAATCATCGGTCTCAGTATTATCACTACCTGTAAACTATTCCGTAGAAATTATTCCCTCAGGATGCTGTGGCATGGCCGGATCTTTTGGATATGAAAAAGAACATTTTGAGCTTTCTCAACAAATAGGAGAATTAGTACTGTTCCCTACCATCCGGAAACAATCTAATGATGTGATCATAGCTGCACCTGGCACAAGTTGTCGTCATCAGATAAAAGATGGTACTGGAAAAAAAGCTTTGCATCCAGTTGAGGTACTTTATGCAGCTCTGCTTTAATTGGTAAAATTATTTATTGAAAATACCTAGTCCGAATTTTGATCTTCTTGGAGTAAGTTCTTCATCGAACCAATTACCTCTAATAAAATAATGTTTAGTAGGAACTTCGTGAGTGTATGTTGGATAGGTATATAATTCGCTTTTAGCAATCACTGATTTTTTCATTTTATTAAAGGCAGCAATCACAGTAGTTGGAGGAGCAATCATATCCATGAGTCCTGTACCAATCAAAACAGAACATTCAATTGCAGGGATAAAATTTTGCACTTCATAATAACTCAAAGTTTGAAGTACATTTTCCCTTGAATAGGCTGGATGATATTCAGGTAAATTATTAAGATCCTTCAGTATATAGCATGGATTTTTTTCAGTTGCAATAATATCAAGTGTATTATAAAAATCGCAATAAACAGGCGAATCTGCAGATACCGTATTGATCCTTTTTTTCAATAAGGCAGCAGTTACAAGAGCTAAAGTACCACCCTGGCTACCACCATAAACCGCTACTCTATCCATATCAAAATTAAATTCCCGCGCATGGGAAACTAAAAAATCCATAGCTCTGATACAATCCATATATATACCGCGGTAAACATATGTTTCTTTGCTTTCAATCCCCACCACAAAAAGTTGCTTCTTCTCTGGATTGATCATGTCCATCACCACTGGATCTACTCCTCGTACATTGAGCATGAAGCACGCGTAATTATGAAAAAACTCGGGAGTTATCGTTCTTAAATAAGCACCATATCCAACAATCAGCGGGTATTTTCCTTTTGCTTTGGGTATCGATAACCATCCATAAATGGGAATGCTTTGGTAAGACTTCATATCAACACGATATACATCAAATTCAGCATCAGTATATTCATCCGAAGGGGTAATCTTATACTCAGGATCTATAGAAGCTAATTCCTCCAAAGTGGAGTTCCAAAAAGCATCAAAATCTGGTGGTCGATGATAAGGTGTTTTGATATCTGCAATATTATATCCAAATGCATAAAGAGTTGTATCATCATAAGCACTCAAATTCAAACATAAACGCATTTTATAAACCCCTGCACTTGCTGGATTAGGCAACTTTAAAGTAATTGATTCTGTTCCTTTTCTTTTTAATTTAAGCGGTTTTCTTTGTTCAAAAACGACCTTCCCTTTGTCGTCCAAAATTTGATAGCTCAACTCTCCTGTTTGTGAAATATTATAAGTGCTTTTTAAAGCAACATCATACATTATTTTATCAGCTGTATTATAAGTGCCATCTTCAGAAGATGGTTTAACCGTGGTAACAATTTCTCCTTCCTCAGGTTCTGGTTCAATATTAGGTTTTTGAGAAGATGAATTTGCATCAAAAGAACTGGTATTATTGAGCAGTTTATTTTTATTCTTTGAATTTACTGCATACCCATTTTTAAAAGCCGATTCCATAGACCCCTTTTCTCCTTCATAACTAAACGACTCTTTGATGGTTTCGCTATAATTAATCAGATCCAAATGAAAGTTCACATCATAATTCCCAGAATATTCAACAGGGATTACCAAATTCGACTTTAAAGAACCACCAGCTTCAATTTTTATATCAAAAGATTTTGAAAGTACTTCAATATCATTAAACCTAACGTCATACTTTAAGACACCTTCCTGGTTTTGCTTTGACTTATTTGAAATGCTTAATTGATATGTGGCGGGATGGGCTGTTGAAAATTGTCCATTTTTTTGTGCAGAAGTAATTTCAAAATGTATGGGGTTCCCTTCTTTTTCAGATTTATGGAAACTGCTATTTTCCGCAAAAAGCAGATTTAATGGATATAAAAACAAAAAAAACAAGATCAGTATTCTACTCATTGTCTTAAATGAAACTGGATTAAACGCAACTTATTAATCATACAAATGATCCATTCTTATAATTATCACAATAATAATAAGAATAGCTAAATAATTGGATGCAATAATATGTAAATTTCTTACATTTATTTTATTCTCATTTTATTTCTAAATTAAACTTCATGAAGTATAGTTTATATATATTTTTCTTATTGAGTTTTTATAAACTGTCCGCACAAACAAAATTCATCCCTTCTAATTCTTCAAACATTGTTTTTATTGGGAGATTTGATTTCAGTGAGCCCAATAAAGTAACTTTCATGTACTCGGGATGCACCATTAGAACCATTTTTAGTGGTAATTCAATCAGTATCATTTTAAAGGAACAATCGCCCAACTATTTTACAATTCTTGTAGACAATCAGGTACATATCTTAAAAACAAATCCAATAGATACTATTTATACAATTGCTGAAAACTTGTCAGAAAATAAACATCATTTGGATATTATAAGAAATACGGAATGGAGTACTGGTAACAGCATTTTTAAAGGATTTAAAATTAATCAGGATGCCAATATATTTAAACCAACTATTCAGGAGCGAAAAATAGAATTCATTGGAGATTCTTATACCTGTGGTTATGGAATTTATGGGAAAAGCCATGATGAACATTTTAGCTACGACACGGAAGACAATTATATCAGTTATGGAGCTATAACAGCAAGAAATTTACAAGCTGAATATACAGCAGTATGCAGGTCTGGCATTGGCATGTTACAAGGCTATGGCGGAACCAAAAATTTTACACAACCCCTATTATTTGATGAAATTATTCAAAACAGTAAGGCATCATGGAATTATGCTTCCTACCAACCCCAACTAATAGTTATAGAATTAGGTACGAATGATCTATCGGTTGAAGTTGACTCAGATAAGTTCATTGCAACCTATCAACAGTTCATTAGAAAAATTAGAGTCTATTATCCCAATGCAAAAATAGTTTGTGCGGCAGGGCCAAATCCAGGAGGAGATAAATGGATATTATTTCAAAAAATGATTCATAGTGTTGTTAATAGTATCAACCTGGCTAATATCTATTATTTTGAATTTAGCAATTTCACTCCCAATGGAAGTGATTGGCATCCGAATGCAATCGAGCATCAAAAAATGGCAAAAGAATTTACAGCTTATGTAAAGAACCTGATGAAGTGGTAGGTTCTAAATTTTACAAATGAATTTAGATTTTGAAATTAATCAGAAACAACTAACTGTATACCGGTTTTGGTAAATACTATTTTTTGTTGTTTGTAAAGCATCCCTGTAGTCATTTTAAAGACCTTTTTGCTCATTCCAAAAAAAGCATAAATATCTTCGGGGTCTGATTTATCGTGATAAGGTAAGTACCCATCATTTTCAGCTAGCAGTCTTAATATTTTAGCTGTTTCATCCTCCACCTTTTGAAAACCAGGCTTGCCAATAACAACATCAATTTTATTGTCAGGACGAATTGATTTTACAAAGCCTTCCAACTTTTCACCAATTACCATTTCTCTATAAATTTCATTGCTATGTAATAAACCAATATGCTGGTTATTAATAATCATGGCATAACCTAAATCAGTTTGGCGATATACAATTAATGAAACGATTTCTTTTTCTTTTACAGTAAGTACTTCATTACTTAAAAGAAAATCAATTTTTTCAGTAGCAGCAACTCTCCCAGTCTGTTCATCTAAATAAAGTTTTACTAGATATTCAGCACCAAGACGCATCCCACCCAATTGTTTAGAAACAGGAACAAATAGATCCTTCATTAAACCCCAATCCAGAAACGCTCCCTGACGAGTAACTTCTACCACCTTCAATTTCACTATATCACCTACAATTGCATAAGGGATTTGAGTAGTTGCAATTAAACGATTATCTGAATCATGGTAGATGAAGACTTTTAGCTCATCATCAATTTGCAAGTTTGGAGGTGCAAATCGTATTGGTAATAGAATTCCTTCCTCACTATCATCAAGATAAAAGCCAAATGCAACCTTACGTATTACTTTTAAAATATTATAATCACCAACCTTAATTTTATTCATTCTTTCTCAATTACTGTTGCGAAGCTACGATTGTTTCAATAGATGATGAAAATTTGCCAATTTCAACTTAATTCAAAGCTATATTATGATTACTTATCAATAATTTTGTGTGATGCCCTCAATGAAACCCCTGATTGTAATCATCATACTCTGCATTGCAGTGTGCCCTATCAAAGCACAATCTGTTAAAGGCAGCTGGTTTGGTGTAGGTCATATTCAAATGGATGGGAATACAGAGAACTATTTAACCGAATTGAATTTAAAAGAAGATGGAAATATTATAAAAGGAGAATTCAATTATTACTTCCGGGATAGTTTATTTAAAAATGTAATTAAATGTAGTTACAATAAGAAAACCAGGTTATTGATTATCCATAAATTTCCTGTCATCTATTTCAGGTCACATAGTACAAAAAAAGCAGTGATGTGTGATGTAATTGGAATATTTGAATTAAGGGTTGCAAAAACAGAATCAGTTTTAAATGGTTCATTAACAAGAGCATCAGATGATAACTTTTTGATGCCAGTTATTAATTATCGGATGCTTAAAGATCCTGAACTGACAACAAATAAAAAAAATAAATCTAAGGTTATACCCCCAATCATTCTGGAAGAAACTATTACAACCCCAGCTACTACTTTAACAAAAATAGATAGCACTTCGAAAAAAGAGTTTAGCAGTAAAGAAAATCCCAAACCAGATATTTTTACTGAAAAAAATATAATTCCTATTGCTGTAATTACTGAAAAAGCTTTCAACAATAGAAAGAAAGATTATACAAAAATTATAGAGGTTGATAATTCAACTATTCAACTTGAAGTATATGACAATGGAACAATAGATTATGATTCTGTTTCATTATTATTAAATGGCAAACTAATTTTGCCCAAAACCATGTTAACGCATCATTCTGTAAAAGTCACCATTCAATTAGATCAAAGTTTAGATTTTAATGAACTTGGTATGTTTGCAGAAAACCTCGGATTAATTCCACCAAATACTGCTGCTTTAATTATCAGAGATGGCAAGAAGAAATATGAAGTAATTCTGAATAGTGATTTCAATAAAAACGCAATTATTCAACTAAAAACAAATAGAGAAAATAAAAAAGACTAAACCGAAGTTTAGTCTTTTTTATTTTATTCAAACAATTCAGGTTGTGCTTGTTCGTCTTTATGGTGTTGTTCCCAACTCATTTCAATAGTTTTACTAAAATCGGTTAGTTTACTTCCCACAGCTTTCCAACCCATCACTTCTACCATATTTACAACTTTGAATTTGGCTTTGCGAATCATGGTGCCTTTCCCAGATTGCACAATTAAAATAGGTGCAGGATCTGTGCTTACTGCTTCTAATCTATTTCCATCCCCATCCTTAATAAATAAAAATTTATTTTTCAGCGTGGTGGTTTCCACTTTAAATCGTTTGATATTGAATTGTTGTTTATCATTATCAAGATACACAGCCGTTATAACTTTTTCCGGATCAAATTTTTCAACTAATAAAATTTTCTCCGGATCAAACCTCTGCTGTAATTCAGTATCCGTTAATTCATAATTTCCATCCTGATAGATTACAATCAGTTTCTCATCTTCAAAACTTCCCAAATACTGACCTTTCGAATCCGTATTTAAGCGCCCAAATTTATCATCGAACCATAATTTTCTACCAGCGAGTGTGCTTTTTCCGGCTTCTTTTAATTTCGCCGTTTTAATAGGGTATTTCGTAACCTGATTACCCATGCTAGCCCTACCCTTAATTTCAATTTCTTCAAAAAAGTAATCCAGCTCTTTGGTACGTGCGGTACAATTAGGACTCAAAACTACTTTCACTACTTCTGCCTCTCCATTTAAATTAGCAGTAAAATAATGAACCCTACTTTTTTCTGACCCTTTCGTTAAATCGTATTCTTTGTCTCTGGTAATACCTGTTACATTGAATCTTTTACCATAACTCACTCCGGTAACCCCATCCACATAAATCATATTGTAAGTGGTTCTTTCATCATTTTTTTGAAAAACAGCGGCATAAATAATGTCTTTCCCAATAAAAACTTTGTCAGAAACTTTAACCACTTTCATTTTACCAGATTTGGTAAAACAAATGATATCATCATAATCAGAGCAATCAGCAAGAAACTCATCTTTCTTTAAACTAGTACCAACAAATCCCTCTTCTCTATTTAAATACACTTTAGTATTTGCAATAGCAACCTGTTTTACTTGAATTGTATCAAATTCCCGAATTTCAGTTTTTCTATCACGCCCCTTCCCGTACTTTTTTTGTAAGTTTTCGAAATAGGCTACTGCATAATCGGTTAAATGCTCTAAATCGTATTTCACCTGATGCATATCAGCTTCAATCGATTTAATCTGTTCGTTTAACTCGTTAATGTCTAATCGATAAATCCTACGTACTGGTTTTTCAGTTAGCTTTAAAATGTCTTCTCGATGAATTTCACGTTTTAGTCTTTTCTTAAAAGGGTTGAATGCTTTATCAATAGCTTCAATTACTTTTTCCCAACTTTCGTGTTTTAGTTCTAATTCTTTATAGATCTTTTCTTCAAAGAAGATTTTTTCAAGAGAAGTGTAATGCCATTTATCTTCAAGCTCACTGAGTTTAATCTCCAGTTCCCTATTTAGTATTCTTTTAGTATTCTCTGCAGAAACGGTAAGAAGTTCCTGTACGCCAAGGAAATGTGGTTTATCTGCAATAATTACACAAGCATTGGGGGATATACTTACTTCACAATCTGTAAAAGCATATAAGGCATCAATGGTTATATCTGGTGATATTCCTGTAGCCAAATCAATTTGTATTTCTACATCTTTAGCGGTTACATCAATTACCTTTTTAATTTTTATTTTACCCTGATCATTTGCCTTTGTGATGCTTTCCATTAATTGAGTGGTTGTTACACCATAGGGAACATCTTTAATAACCAAGGTCTTTTTATCTAGTTCTTCAATATGTGCTCTTACACGAACCTTTCCGCCCCTTTTCCCGCCATTATAATTCGCGATATCAATGATACCGCCAGTTTGGAAATCGGGAAACAATTCAAATTTCTTACCCTTCAAATATTTAATACTTGCATCAATTAACTCGTTGAAATTATGGGGAAGAATTTTAGTAGATAACCCAACCGCAATACCATCAGCTCCTTGAGCTAATAGTAATGGGAACTTCATGGGAAGTGTTACTGGTTCATTTTTTCTGCCATCATAACTCAAAGCCCACTCAGTTGTTTTTGCATTGAATGCAACTTCCAGCGCAAATTTTGATAAACGAGCTTCGATATACCTAGCTGCAGCAGCTTCATCACCAGTTCTTACATCTCCCCAGTTTCCCTGAGTTTCAATGAGTAAATCCTTTTGTCCTAGATTAACCAATGCATCACCAATACTTGCATCACCGTGGGGGTGATATTGCATACTCTGACCAATGATATTGGCAACTTTGTTAAACCTGCCATCATCCATTTCCTTCATAGCATGCATGATTCTGCGTTGAACAGGTTTTAAACCATCTTCAATTGCAGGAACTGCCCTTTCCAAAATAACATAGGAAGCATAGTCTAGAAACCAGGTCTTATACTGACCCTGAACTCCAGTTTCGTTTTCGTAAACCCTATTATCCGATTTTTCTTTAGCCATAATTTAATGTCCTTTAATCCAAACGAAATGTATCGCCTTGCCCATCGGCTAACGCATTCATTTCAAAAACAACGATATCTGTATCTGCCACTAGTTCATGCCATGCATATGGGTAAATATGTATTAAAGAAGGTCCAATGATCTTTTCTGAACCTTTTTTATTACCATTTACATCGTGCCAGTTTAAAGTTCCTTCTCCTTTTACTAATATTATCTTTTCGGGATTTTTATTAGGAGACACCCCTTTGTGATAATGTCTACCACTTAAACTTCCGGCTTTACGAAATGAAAAAATAAATTCTCCTGTTCGATCCGTTTCAAAAATATGTGTGCTACCTCTTTCGTCTTCTCCAATTTTAATAAGTGGTAAAATTTCTACCATAGAATAATTTTAAAGCTGATATAATTCAAGCGGCTGACCATTGGGATCATAAAAAAACAAAAATTGTTTACCGGTTAATGTATCTGTTCTAATCTCCTCAACCCTGACTTTATTTTCACTTAACCAAATGCTTGCAGGTTCTATTTCCTTTACGCCAAAAGCAAGATGTCTTAATCCTTTCGATTCGGGGAAAGAAGCCCGTTCTAAATAATCAGGAAATGAAAATAATTCAATTTGATAAAGGCCATTCAAAGCCAAATCCAATTTATATGAATTACGGGTTTCCCGATAGGTTTCCAAAACAATTGCAAACCCTAATATATCAGTATAAAACTTTTTTGACTCCTGATATAACTCTGGAGAAGTTAATACTGCAATAT
>Ga0194047_10001626_pt1 | contig 13541 bp, 9 predicted proteins | sample JunL225m_MetaG_2_FD_160070 | JGI IMG/M metagenome (GOLD analysis project Ga0194047, IMG submission 160070) | Anoxic zone freshwater microbial communities from boreal shield lake in IISD Experimental Lakes Area, Ontario, Canada - Jun2016-L221-5m | ecosystem: Environmental > Aquatic > Freshwater >...
ATGTTTTTGTTCCAACCATCAAATTTATTGAACAACATTCAGGCATTGTTTATCAATTTTCCAGTTCAGATGATGAAAGTATCAGTCATGTAGAGCGGAGACGAGACATAGCTATGCGTGTGATGGCTGATCATATTCGTGCCATAAGTTTTGCAATTGCTGATGGACAGCTTCCATCAAACACCGGTGCTGGTTATGTGATACGAAGAATTTTGCGCAGAGCAGTTCGTTACCAATATCAATTCCTAAATATTAAGGAACCGTTTTTATGCAAGCTCGCTGAAATTATTTCCGAAAATTTTAAAAACGTTTTCCCTGAATTACATGCTCAAAAAGATTTTGTGGTGAAGGTGATTAGAGAAGAAGAGTTGAGTTTTTTGAGAACTTTGGAAGTTGGAGGAGATCATTTAGATATGTATTTGCAAAGTGGTCTTGTCATGAGAAAAGATACTGATACTATTTGGACAACAGATGATGAGGAAAAGAAATATAAATCTAATGTAGTTGATGTAAAAACAAAGAAGAAAGAAGTAAGAGGTGAATTTGCATTTGAACTATATGACACATTTGGATTCCCAATAGATTTAACTCGATTAATAGCATCTGAATATGGTTGGTCTGTTGACGAAAAAGGTTTCGAAGAAGAATTGCAAAAACAAAAAAATCGTTCACGAAAAGCAACAGAGATTACAACAGATGATTGGCAGTATACAAACTCCCTCTCCTTTGGAGAGGGTCGGGGTGAGGTGCCTACAATATTTTTAGGTTACGAAGCTTTAGAAGCAGAAATAAAAATCATTAAATACCGAAAAGTAAAAGCAAAAGGTAAAGATCAATTTCAATTAGTTTTTGATCAAACACCTTTTTATCCTGAAGGTGGCGGGCAGGTTGGTGATGCAGGTTTCCTTTATGCGTCAGACGGTTCAAAACCGTCAGACGCATCAGCAATTAGAATTCTCGACACAAAAAAAGAGAATAATTTAATCATTCATTTTGCTGATAAACTTCCAGCTCAACTGACTGACGACTTAAAGCCGTCTGACAGTTTCATCGCAAAAGTGGATACACAAAAAAGAAAGTTAACAGAAAATAATCACTCAGCTACGCACTTGTTACATGCTGCTTTGCGAAGTGTTTTAGGAAATCATGTTCAGCAAAAAGGGTCGTTGGTTAATGAAGAGAATTTGCGTTTCGACTTTTCACATTTTGCTGCAATGACTGATGATGAAATTGCAAAAGTGGAACATATCGTAAATACAAAAATTCGTGAAAATATTTCTTTGGATGAACGCAGAAATGTTCCAATCGATGAAGCAAAAACTTTAGGCGCGATGATGTTGTTCGGAGAAAAATATGGAGAAAGTGTTCGAGTAATAACTTTCGATGAGAATTATTCTCGTGAGCTTTGTGGAGGAACGCATGTGAAAGCAACCGGACAAATAGGATTGTTTAAAATTACATCAGAAGCAGCTGTGGCTGCCGGTGTGCGAAGGATTGAAGCGATCACTGCGGATGCTTCGGAGAAATGGGTAAACAGTTATCAGTTATCAGTAAATAGTTTGAAAAACATTTTAAAATCGAACGACCTTGTAAAAAGTGTGGAGCAATTGCTTGAAGAAAAAAATGAGTTGTTGAAGAAGTTGGAAGTGTTTGAAAACGAAAAAACTGTTCAGTTGAAAACTCAACTCAAGGAAAAAGTAAAAAGTCAAAATTCAAAAAATGTGTTGATTGAATTGGTTGAAATTTCATCCGCTGATCAATTAAAAAATCTTTCCTTTCAATTAAAAAATGAGGTTGAAAATTTATTCTGTGTGCTTGGTTGTGAGTTAAACGGTAAACCATTTTTGAGTGTGATTATTTCCGAAAATATAGTTGCTGATAACAAGCTTGATGCAGGAAAAATTGTAAAAGATTTGGCTAAAGAAATTCAAGGTGGTGGCGGTGGACAACCATTTTACGCAACAGCAGGTGGAAATAAAGTTGAAGGTTTGAATGCTGCGTTAGAGAAAGCGAAATTGTTGATTTGATTTTTCTTTTTCACCACAGAGAAACAGATTTAATTTATAATTGGCAATAAGCAATTGATTGTCACTTCGAGCGAAGTCGAGAAGCGCAACATCTGCAAATTTTCTCATCATCAAATTATCACATTACCGAATCATCACATCATTTTCTTCGCTTCGTTCCAAAAAACATCCATTTCTTCGAGCGTCATTTCTGTCAACTTTTTATTTTGCTCGGCAGCTTTTTTCTCGATGTATTGAAAACGTGTTAAAAATTTATGATTGGTTTTTTCGAGCGCATCATCAGGATTGATATTATATTTTCGAGCAAGATTGATCAATGAAAAAATAAAATCACCTAATTCATTTTCTGTTTTATCAGATAAAATATTTTCTTTAAATTCTTCTTTTAACTCCAATAATTCTTCATCCACTTTTGCCCAAACTTCTTTTGCTGTTGGCCAATCGAATCCAACCTGTGCAGCTTTTTCTTGCATGCGCAAAGCTTTGATGATGGATGGAGTTCCTTTTGCAACGCCACTCAACACGCTTTTATTTCCTTCTTTTAATTTTATCTGCTCCCAATTTTCTTTTACCTGCTCGGCATTCTCTACTTTTACATCACCATAAATATGTGGATGACGGTTGATGAGTTTTTCGCATAAACTATTCATCACATCAGCTATATCAAAATCATTTTTCTCACTTCCGATCTTTGCATAAAAAACAATATGCAATAACACATCGCCCAACTCTTTTTTAATTTCCTGAGGTTCGTTTTTTAAAATCGCATCAGCCAATTCATAAGTTTCCTCGATGGTAAGATGACGCAGTGTTTCGTTGGTTTGCACTTTATCCCAAGGACATTTTGCACGCAACTCATCCATGATATCAAGCAATCGCGAGAAGGCATCTAATTTTTGTTGTTTGGTATTTGGATTCACTAGTTATTAGTTATTAAGTTATTGGTTAATACGTAAAAGTGATTTATGAAATTAACACATTATCAAATTATCAAATCAGCACATCATCAAATCATCAAATCAGCGAATCAAATCGTTTCATAAATAATCAATCCTGTTCTCAACTTTGGTTCTATCCATGTTGATTTTGGTGGCATGATCAAATTGTTTTCTGCAACTTGTTTTATTTCATCTATGCTGGTAGAATATAATGTAATAAGCACGCTATTATCTCCATTATCCACTGCCTGTTGTATCTTACCGATACCTTTACTTCCATCTAAAAAAGATAAACGCTTATCGGTTTTAGAATCAGTTATATTAAAAATTCGTTTAAGAAGAAATTCCTCCACAATGGCAACATCTAAACTTTCGAGCACACCTGAAATAGCATTCTCAAATTCGGGTTTAAGTTTTAACAAATATGCATGATGATTAAAGTAAATTCCGAATTCTCTTTTATTTAATGGTTGAACCGGAATATCTCCACATGATGTTTTATCAAAATATTTTTTCAAGTGATTTAAAAAATCAGGATGAGAAATTGTTTGTTCGTCTTTAATTAACCGATGATATTCAAAAATCTGAAGCTTTGAAAATGGGATCAGGCACACTGGATAAAAATTATATAATTCGTTTCCTTGATGATCTTCATTTTCGTTTCGCATCGATTGGGCATAAGTTGCAAAACCTGCAGAGCGATGATGCCCATCTGCAATGTATAGATTGCTCATTCCTGCAAACGCTTTTTCAATTTCTTGAATATCTTCATCGGCATTTACGACCCAGATATTATGTTTTACCTGATCGAAACTGATAAAATTATATTCGGGAACATGATGCTGAATATATTTTTCAAGAATATCGTCAATGGTTGTATTATCAGGATAAGTGAGCAAAACAGGATTTCCTAAACTGTCGAAAAAACGAATATGTTCGGCAAGTTCGTTTTGCTTTTCTGTTAAAGTATTTTCGTGTTTCAGAATATGATTATCCAAGTAATCATCAACAGAAGCAGAAGCAATTAAACCTGTTGAAGCTTTACTTCCTTTAATCATTCTATAAATATAAAAAGAAGGCTTTTCATCTTTTATTAAAACACCTTGCTCTTTAAATTCTTTTTGCTTTTCGGCTCCTAACGGAAAATATTTTTCGACATTTTTTCTTCCACCAAAATTCATGTAAGGTTTTACAACATGTAAATAACTCAATGGGTTATCATGAAATTCGTTGTAGGAGATTTCGGGATGACTTGAATCATACGGCTGCGCAGAAACTTGAGCAACTTTTTCTTTTGATGGTCGTAAGGCTTTGAAGGGTTTGATTGTTGCCATTGTTTAGCTTTTGGCTGCTGGCTTCTGGCTTCTGGCAATTGAGCTAATTGCTAGAGGCTAAAAGCTAGTGGCTATTTTACTTCTTAAAAAACTCGATTACTTTTTCGGCAAGTTCAATTCCAATTCTGTTTTGAGCTTCCTTGGTACTGCCTCCAATATGTGGACTTAACGAAACGTGTGAATGTTTTAAAATATCCATATTTACAGGAGGTTCTTTTTCAAAAACATCTAATCCTGCAAAGGCAACTTGACCTGAATTTAAATTTTCCAACAAATCTTTTTCGCTTATCACACCACCACGAGAACAATTGATAAGAGCAACACCACGTTTCATTTTTGCCATTTTCGCAGTATCAATTATCGCTTTATCACCTTCGTTAAACGGAACATGAAAAGTAATAAAATCACTATGAGCAATTACTGATTCTTCGCTTACTGTATTGATAGAAACTTTGATACGTGAATTTTGTCCGAGTGCAGGAAGATCCAAACTCAAATCAACCACTTCAACAAATGGATCGAAAGCAAGAACTTTCATTCCAAGTCCGATGGCAATTTTAGCAACCTCCTGCCCTATTCTTCCAAAACCATAAACACCCATTGTTTTGCCTTTCAACTCAATTCCTTCGGAGGCAACTTTCTTCAAATTTCCAAATTCAGTATTTCCTTTTTCGGGCATCACACGGTTTGTAATTTGTATTAAACGTGCTCCCGAAAAAATATGTGCAAATACTAACTCAGCAACAGAAATACTGGAAGAAGCAGGAGTGTTCACTACTTTTATTCCTGCATGTTTTGCGTACTCCACATCAATATTATCCATTCCAACACCACCACGTCCGATGAGTTTTAAATTCGGACAAGCATCAATAATATCTTTACGAATTTTACTTGCACTTCTAACTAAAACACCATCATAATTTTTTAATTCTGTTGCTAAATTTTCTTGAGCAACTTTTTCTGTAACAACTGTAAATCCTGCAGCTTCAAGGATTTTTTTTCCGTTGCTATCAATTCCGTCATTTGCTAAAATTTTTGTCATTTATTATTAGTTGATAAAATTTGTTTTTCTTGATTGTTTTCTAAGAATATTTAAGCAGATATTTTAATTACGAACTTAGCGATAAACATAGCGCCTTTGAGGTTGAAAAAATTAAACGCTAAGCACGCAAAGAAAAGAAATCGCAAAGAACGCTAGGTTATAAAAGGTTATTATTTCATTTTCAAATTATCTAATTATCAAATCAATTTACTTACTTCAAACTCTTTCATCACATCCACCAAAACCTGTACACTTTCAATTGGCAATGCATTGTATAAACTAGCACGCAAACCGCCTACCGAACGATGTCCTTTTAATCCGCTTAAATTTTTCTGCTTGCAAAGTTTTAAAAATTCATCTTCAAACTCTTTATTATTCAAAACAAAATTTACATTCATTCTGCTGCGATCTTCATTTGCAACAGTTCCTGTAAACATTGTATTTCTATCAATTTCATTATATAACAATTCAGCCTTTGCTTTGTTTCTATTTTCCATTTCATCCAACCCAATTTCTTTTATCCAACGCAAAGTGTGCATACAGATAAAAATGGCAAACACACTTGGAGTATTGTACATCGATCCATTATCGATATGCGGTTTGTAATCCAACATGGTTGGAATTTTACGTTTTGCTCTTTTAGTTTCGAGGAAAGATTTTTTGATGATAACTAAAGTTGTTCCGGCAGGACCCATATTTTTTTGGGCTCCAGCATAGATCAAATCAAATTGTGTTGCATCAATATTTCTACTAAAAATATCAGAACTCATATCACAAATCTTCGGCACAGAAGTTTCAGGGAAAGTGAACATTTCAGTTCCGTATATGGTATTATTTGAAGTGCAATGAAAATATTTTGAATCGGAAGGAATTGAAAATCCTTTAGGAATATAAGAGAAATTTTTATCCTCGCTGGTTGCAACAACATTTACGTTTCCAAAAAATTTAGCTTCTTTAACCGCTCTGCTTGCCCAAACACCGGTATTAGTATATGCGGCAGTTTCGCCTTCATCTAAAAAATTAAATGGGATCATATCAAATTGCATGCTTGCTCCACCTTGAAGAAATATTACCGCATAATCATCATTCAGTTTTAAAATTTCTTTTACCAATTTTGTTGCTTCATCAACAACTGCTTCAAATTCTTTGCTTCGGTGAGAAACTTCAATAAGAGAAAGTCCCATTCCTGAAAAATTCTTCAATGCCTCAATACCTGCGTCAATAGCTGATTGCGGAAGAATTGCAGGACCAGCAGAAAAGTTGTGAATCTTGTTCATATTATTTTTTTATTAAAGAGGTGCAAAATAAACCTCAAATGCATTTTTAAACAAACTAAATAAATATTTTTGTGCACCGTATTTTTCTTTTGATAAATGCGTTAAGTAATCATTCCAGTTAAATTTTTACAGTCATGAAGACAAAACTATATATCGTATTCAGCCTATTGATGATGACAAATATTTCGTTGTTTGCTCAGCGTAAGATTCAAAAAATGGATAGCGATAAACAACAAAAAGAAGATGAGATGAAGAAAGATAACTCAGAACCATGGACAGATAAGATAAAATATGGAGGTGGAATTTCGGCTATGTTTGGAACGTATTCATATTTTCATATACAACCCTGGATTGGTTATAAAGTAAGCGAAAGATTTATGCCGGGTGCAGGAATTACTTATATTTATCAATCAATGAATATTGGTTCGAGTGCAGGACAATTTACTGTGAGCGATAATGCCTATGGGTTAAATATTTTTGCTAAGGAACAACTTTTCGGAAACGTAGCTCTCTTTGGAGAATATGCACCTATAAATTTTAAAAGTTACAATGGATATTATAACGACCCACCAAAAAGAGTTTGGGGAAATCAATTATTTTTAGGAGGAGGAGCTTTTCAGAGTAATTATTATTTTGTGGTATTGTATGATTTATTATGGAAGGCTTACGATGTTAATGCAAACCTTTCAACTTATTCAACAACTTTTAGGCCTACTCCTCTTGATTTTAGAGTTGGTTTTATTTTTTAATACTAGAAATGTATCAATGCATTAAAAAAGTAGAGAATTAAACTTGGTTTAAAAACAATAGTAAAGAGCATACCGTAAACTGCTCCGTAAAAATGCGCTTCGTGATTAATATTATCCGAAGAATCTCGTTTTGTCATATAATAAGAATACGCCAGATACCCTACACCCATTGCTATTCCAGGCAATGGAAAAAATCCAAAGAAGTAAACTTTTGCCCAAGGATTAAATATTATTGATGCAAATAAAACTGCAGAAACTCCACCCGATGCTCCAAGAGAATTGTAGTGAGGATTGTTTTGTTGTTTATACAATGTTGAAACATTTGCTGCAAAAACTGAAGACACATACATTAGCAAGAAAAGGTAAGGTGCAGCATTTCCGAAAGCAAAATGATAGTATTGTTCAACAGCATTTCCAAAAGAATACAGCACTAACATATTGATGGCAAGATGCATAAAATCTGCATGAAGCAAACCGCATGAAACTAATCGATACCATTGGTTAAATTTTTTAACGGCATAAGGATTAAATATTAATTTCAACATGATTTGCCTATTGCTTAATGCCGCAAGACTTACTAAAACTGTTATGATTACAATTATTATGGTCATAAATAAGATGAGTGTTTGTTGTTTTCAAAAGTAGTTGTTTGTTGTTTGTTCATTGTTATTATTTTTGTCATTATTCATCATTTAGCATTGACAAAAAAAATAGGCATTTTATCAGATACACACGGCTATATAAATCCTGCTTTGTTTACATTTTTCGAAAACTGTGACGAGCTTTGGCATGCAGGAGATTGGGGCGATATTCAAACAGTTGAAACACTTCAAAAATTTAAACCTACAAAAAGTGTTTACGGAAATATTGACGGACATGAAATTCGAAAAGAATATCCTGAAGTAAATCTTTTTACTGTGGAAGAATTAAAGGTTTGTTTAATTCATATTGGAGGATATCCCGGAAAATATTCATCAGTTTTTGGTAAAATCCTACAATCTGAAAAACCTGACATTATGGTTTGTGGACATTCGCATATTTTAAAAGTAATGCGAGATGCAAAAAATCAGTTAATGCATTTTAACCCAGGAGCCTGTGGCAATAAAGGCTTTCACGAAATATGTACTGCCATAAGAATGAAAATTGAAGGCAAAAGAATGTTCGATTTGGAGGTGTGGGAACATAAAAGAAATGAAATCGAAGCAACCAATTTATAAATGGTATTGTCTATTGTTGAAAATCTTATTATTTTGCCACTTGAAATTTTTAGTAACGATGAAAAAAATTATATATACCCTTACCGTATTATTTGTTGCAAATTTTGCATTTGCTCAGAAATATATTCCTTGTAGCACTGATCTGGAATTTGAGGCATTAAAGAAAGAACATCCTGAAGTTGAAAAACAAATGATGCAGTATAATCAAGCGTTTTTAGAGTATGTAAAAACTGTTGATCTAAACAAGTTTAAACCTAATGCAGTAAATCCTGCTGATAAAAAAATCGAAGCTAAAACAGGAACTTCACGTTATATTATTCCTGTTGTTTTTCATATCCTTCACAACAATAACAATTTTGGAGAAAATGTTACCGATGCTCAAGCTGTTCAAGAAATAGCGAATATGAATGCAAATTATAATGCATTAAATTTATACCGTTCTCGAATCAGAGCAATATATAAAGATGTGGAAGGTAATGCTCAAATTACTTTTCGTTTAGCTAAAAAAGATCCTCAAGGAAATCCTACAAATGGAATTGACCGAGTTTATGTTGGTCCGATGACAGGAAAAGCAGGTGACCTTTTAAAAGGAAACACCAGTTGGGATCCATCTAGATATTTAAATGTTTGGGTATGTTCAAGCATCAGTTCAAATGGTGGATCATTTCAAGCAGGTGGATATTGTAACTACCCTACTTCAATTTCCTCTTTTAAATATGATGGTCCGATTGTAAGTTCTGGAAATGGTTTTGGTGTAGATCCTGTTAATGCATCTGGAAGTCCTTTTAGCTTAATTACAGTTTCACATGAAGTTGGTCATTACTTAGGATTACTTCATCCTTTTAATGGATCATCATCAACTGATTCATGTGGAGAAGATTATTGCTACGATACTCCCCCTGTACGATATGCACCTTATGGCGGTGCGGATCATACTAGGGACAATGTAAGTTGTGGTACCGACTTCTTCTCAGCATCTTCAACTTGTATGACACCATTTCTTCCTGACCAATGGGAAAATTTTATGGATTACTATATTCTTAATTGCTCAAGTATCATGTTTACACTTCAGCAAGTTGCTCGTATGCATTTCACTCTTGAAAATTACAGAAGAACGTTATGGCAACCTGAAAATTTAATCGCAACCGGAGTTAATGATACAATCAATGCACCGTTAACAGTTCCTATCGCAGCGTTCAGTATTACACCTAATAATAATTTAACAGATGTGAGAGCATGTGTTGGTCAATCAATCACATTTAAAGATAATTCATTTAATGGAACAATAACAAAATGGCAATGGGACTTTGGTGATGGCTTTACTTCAACTCTTCAAAACCCAAGTGCTGTAACTTATACGATTCCTGGTAAAAAGACTGTTTCGTTAACTGTTACCGGAGCAAATGGATCAAATACCAAAACTGTTATTGATTATATTTACATTGAAGGACCAAGTGATGTTCAACCAAATGTGAAGGTTCATACAGCTGATTGGGATTGGAAAAATACATACAAAGAAGAAGGATGGCATTTTGAAAATGAGATGCCATATAACCCATGGGTTCGTACAACAAGCGCTTTTTATGATGGTTGTGCAAGTTTAGAATTTCTTAGCGCAATGGGTGGTAATGGATATAATTATTCATTAATCTCTCCTCCATATAATTTTGTTGGATCAACAAATCATTACTTAGAATTTTATTATTCATTTGCCACAAATTTTGATGCTAACAATGGAAATAAATCTTCTCAAGATGCCCTTTCAGTTCAAGTATCTACCGACTGCGGTAAAACATGGTCAAACAAAAAATTGATTGGTGGCAGAAGTTATTATTCAAATGCAATACCATTACAAAACGGTACTGTTGTAGATCCTAATCCACTATGTACAAACACAGGTGTAACTTCTGTATTACCTTCATTGGATTTCAGACCAACAGGTCAAGCACAATGGGCTAAAGTAAATATCCCTGGATCAAGTATACCTGCACAAGCAAATGTTAAATTCAAGATCATGCTTTCATATGGTGGCGGAAATAATTTTTATATAGATAATTTACGAATTGGTTTATCAACAGGTATAAATGAAGTTACTGCATCAGCAATGCATATTGGAGTTTATCCAAATCCTTTTAGCGAAAACACAACCCTTACTTTCACAATGCCATCAAAAGCAAAAGTTGATATTAAAATTTACGACATCATAGGAAAAGAAATAGGAACCGTTTATTCAGGAGTTCAAGAATTAGGAACACAACAAATTGTTATTGAAAAGTCGAAATTCAATTTAAACACAGGATTATACTTTATTAAAATGACTCTTGATGGAACAAAAGAATTTACGCACAAAATCGTTGTGAACTGATAGTGATAGATTTGTAAGAAATTTTGAAAGCCTGATCAAACGATCAGGTTTTTTTTTGCCTCAGAATTCATTTTTTTTTTGTTAAAGTCAATTGCAGGATTACTTTTGCAGATGGAGAGTTGGCAGAGTGGTCGATTGCGGCAGTCTTGAAAACTGTTGTCTGTTACAGGACCTGGGGTTCGAATCCCTAACTCTCCGCCAGATAATTTCAACTTAAAAACCTTCAGCTTAGGCTTGAAGGTTTTTTTATTATAAAAAAGTTTGCATTGCTAAAGGCAGGTATTTTAATGAAGGCTTAAATCATTTCATGATTTTTGTGTCTCAAATTTCATTAACCAAATCAAAGATTGAGTTTCACACAAGAACGCTTAACAAAAACAGTCAACTTGTTATAATTCAACAACAAAAGAATAGTAAAGCATTGAAAAGATAAATTTAAGTGTTAAAATTGAGTTCATAAGAGTTTAAGGCCTCTTAATTTCATATTTTTTAAAGGGTTAGAAAAAGGCTCCTGCAAGGGAGCCTTTTTTGTTTTTAATAAATGAGTAAAGAAATTATTGCTATTAATGTTTAAAGCTTTATTCAAGTCCTTAATTATTTCATTTTGAGTTCTGATTCGGAAATAGCAAGATCATTGATACTTGCAAAACGCTTTTTCATCAATCCATTTTCGTCAAACTCCCAATTCTCGTTACCGTATGAACGAAACCAATTCCCGTTGATGTCGTGCCATTCGTATTCAAACCTCACTGCAATTTTGTTTGCAGTAAAAGCCCATAATTCTTTTTTGAGTTTATAATCCAACTCCTTCGCCCACTTAGCAATTAAAAATGTTTTAACTTCTTCTCTTCCATTAATAAAAACATTTCTGTTTCTCCATTCTGTATCGATGGTATAAGCCATTGAAACTTTTTCAGGATCTTTTGTGTTCCATGCATTTTCAGCCATCTGAACTTTTTGAGTAGCTGACTCAAAATTGAAAGGAGGTAATGGTAATTTCTTTTCCAACATATTTTAAATTATTAGAATGTTAAAATTCGCTATTAAAAATGAATCTCCAAATGAATATAGATACAATAAAAAATCTATTCATTTCGGGAAAACAGATTAATAAAGTTTAACGGTCTGACGCGTTATGCGTCTGACCATTTAGATTTTATACGCGATAATTGTTTGACCATTTTAATTATCCAACATTCCGTGTTTTTTGCGGTATGCCCAGTTAACGATTAGAGGAAAAATGAGTAAGGTTAAAGTAGTGGCCGTTATTAATCCACCAATAACAACAATTGCTAAAGGCTTTTGAGTTTCACTACCAATACCTGTAGAAATAGCTGCCGGAAGTAATCCCAACATGGCCATCAAAGCTGTCATTACAACCGGACGAATACGTGATTTCACTCCTTCGCTAATTGCTTCGTTAAGTTGCATTTTTTCATTCAGATTTTTCTTGAAGACGGAAATCAATATCACTCCATTCTGAATACAAATACCAAACAAAGCGATGAATCCAACACCTGCCGATATACTGAAATTTGTTCCTGTAATCATCAAAGCCCAAATACCACCGATGAGTGCGAATGGTACATTTAACAATACCAATCCGGCATCTCGTGCATGTCCGAAAGTGATAAATAAAATAATAAAAATAATAATAATAGAAATTGGAACAACTTGAGCCAAACGATTTGTTGCGCGTACCTGATTTTCAAATTCACCCTTCCATTCTATCTTCATTCCTTTATCTAATTTAATGGCTGTATTTACTTTTTCTTGTGCTTCTTTAATCGTACTCCCAAGATCTCGTCCACGAACAGAAAACTTCACTGCAATAAAACGTAAATTGTTTTCACGGAAAATAAATGCAGGACCAGTAACATTATAAATTTCGGCAAGTTCACGCAAAGGCATTTTTCCACCTTTCATTGCTGGAACCATGAGGTTTCCAATTTCTGTAATATTGTTTCTGTATTCAGGTAAATAACGGATACGTAAATCAAATTTCTTTTCACCAACATAAATTTTTGTGGCAGCTTTACCTCCAATTGCCATCTCGATCACACTCTGAGCATCGCTAGTGTTTACACCAAATAAAGCCAATTTATCTTGATTAAGTTCGATGCGTAATTCGGGCTGACCGGTAAGTTGTATCACTCCAAGATCTTCAATTCCATTTACAGTTTTCAAAATATTATAAACCGTATCTCCTAACTTTTCTAAGCTATCCAGATCTTGACCAAAAACTTTAACCGCCAAACTTCCTTTCACACCACTCACAGCCTCTTCCACATTGTCCATAATGGGTTGTGAAAAATTAAAACTGATACCTTGATATTCTGATAACGTCTTTTTCATCTCATCAATAAACTCATCCTTGGTAATTTTTCGAGTCCATTCTTCTTTAGGATGTAAGTCAACGTGAAATTCAATATTGAAAAAACCTGTAGGATCAGTTCCGTCATTTGGTCTTCCGGTTTGGCTCATTACATGATTTACTTCTGGAAAACTTTTAATGGTTTTCCTTATCTTTTCTGTCATCACAATGGATTGTGTGAGAGAGGTACTTAAAGGCATTGACGCTCGAATATAAAT
>Ga0194047_10001627_pt1 | contig 13538 bp, 7 predicted proteins | sample JunL225m_MetaG_2_FD_160070 | JGI IMG/M metagenome (GOLD analysis project Ga0194047, IMG submission 160070) | Anoxic zone freshwater microbial communities from boreal shield lake in IISD Experimental Lakes Area, Ontario, Canada - Jun2016-L221-5m | ecosystem: Environmental > Aquatic > Freshwater >...
CGTGGTGAGCAAGGAGTTTGTACGGGCTGTGCACCATAGAGAAATGCGGGACAAGTACCTAGAGAAGCCAGCACAAGACGTTGCCCGTATCGAGGCAGCGGTAAAGAACGGAGTGTGGAACCCCATCAGCGGGCCGCTGTGCAAGTTCTGTGCGGTAAAGTCATGTGAGCACAACAGGAGTTAATCATGCCCTACGTAAACAAATCCCGCCCCTATAAAAAGGAATACCAACAGCAGCTAGACCGAGGCGAAGAGAAGCCCCGTCTTGAGCGTCAACGCGCCCGCACCGAGATGGACAAGAAGGGTGTTGACCGAGCCGGTAAGGACATTGACCATGCAGTCCCCCTATCCAAAGGGGGCACAAACGCTGCGGGGAATTTGAAGCTGAAAAGCCCAAGTGCCAACCGCTCTTTTACCCGCAACTCAGACCACACGGTCAAAATAAACAAACCCAAAAAATGAACCTATCAGAGTATGAGTGGCCCTGTCCACACGGGTTCACCCCGTTCGCGCATCAGAAGTTAACAGCCGAGTTTCTATTAGCAAACCCCAAAGCCTTTTGCTTCAACGAGCAGGGTACGGGTAAGACAGCATCAGTGATTTGGGCCGTGGACTACCTCATGCAGGTTGGTCTGGTGAAACGAGTGTTAGTGGTATGCCCCCTGTCCATCATGAAGTCAGCGTGGCAAGGTGACCTATTTAAGTTCGCTATCCACCGCACGGTTTCGATAGCCTATGGCAACGCAGACAAGCGCAAAGAAATCATCAGAGGCAATGCGGAGTTCGTCATCATCAACTTCGATGGGGTCGGCATCGTCAAGAAGGAAATCCTTGAAGGCGGCTTTGACTTGATTGTGGTGGACGAAGCATCCGCATACAAGAACGCACAGACGACACGCTGGAAAATTATGCGTGACCTGAATAAGACCATCAAGGGTTTGTGGATGCTGACGGGTACACCCGCTGCGCAGTCTCCTGTGGATGCTTACGGACTAGCTAAGTTGGTTAACCCCAAAGCTGTGTCGCCGTTCTTTGGGCAGTTCAAGGACACGGTGATGACCAAGGTGAGCATGTACCGCTGGGTTCCTAAGCCCAACGCCAAAGACATCGTGCACAAGATTCTTCAGCCAGCTATCAGGTTTGAGAAAAAGCAGTGTCTTGACCTACCTCCGGTTGTTTTTGCCGAGCGGGATGTGCGGATGTCGCCACAACAGCTTAAGTACTACAACACCCTGAAGAAGCAGATGCTGATTGAGGCCGACGGGGAAGAAGTGAGCGCGGTCAACGCTGCGGTACAGATAAGCAAGCTGCTGCAAATTGCCGGTGGTGCGGTGTATACCGACAAGGGTGAAGTCATCGAGTTTGATGTGAGCAGTCGGTTGAACGTGGTGCAGGAAGTTATCGAAGAGTCGAGCCACAAGGTGCTGGTGTTTGTGCCCTTTACGCACACCATAGAACTGCTGGAGAAACACCTAACCAAGAACGGCATAACGTGTGAAGTCATCAACGGAAGCGTCAGCGTCAACAACCGCTCCGACATCGTCAAGCGGTTCCAAGAACAACCCACAACCAAGGTGTTGCTCATTCAACCCCAAGCCGCATCCCACGGGTTAACCCTAACGGCAGCGAACACAATCATCTGGTACGCTCCTTGTACTAGCGTGGAAACCTACCTACAAGCCAACGCACGTATCGACCGCCCCGGTCAGGTCAACAACATGACCATCGTGCACATCACGGGCAGTCCGGTTGAGGCCAAGATATACCGCATGCTGCAAGGCAACATCGAAAACCACAGCAAAATCATAGACTTATACCGACAAGAAATTTCTTCAGAAACTCGTTGACAATGTCAAAAGTTATGGTATAGTTCTTCTCCCACTAACCACTGGAGCAAACAATGGACGAAGCAGTTCAGGAGGAAACATCCTCCGTTGATATGGACAAGCTAGCCGCCGTGTACATCAAGATACGCGACAAGCGGGCTACGGCTAAGAAAGAGTTCGAGGAGAAAGACAAGGGCCTCGAAGAACAGATGCAGGTAATCGCAGATGAGATGCTTGAAGCATGCAAGCGCATCGGAGCCGACAGCATCAAAACCCCACACGGCACGATTATGCGTTCAGTAAAGTCACGGTACTGGACAAATGATTGGGATTCTATGTACACGTTCATCGAAGAACAGGGTGCATTCGGCCTACTGGAGAAACGACTTCATCAAACCAACATGAAGGACTTCCTCGCAGAGAATCCAGACCTATATCCCGTTGGTCTCAACGTGGAGAATTCTTATTCCGTGGTTGTTAGACGTTCAAAGGAAAACTGAAAATGAGTGATGAATTAAATGCAGACCAAATGCTGCGTATCCAAGCTATGGAGATGGCAGTGAAACTCTGCCTAAAGGACTTTGACCAAGATGCGGTCTTGCTTGCTCAAGCAATCTATAAATTTTTCAAAGGAGAAGTAAATGAGTAATCTTGCCTTGCTAAACCAAGACCTCCCCGACTTCCTGCAAACCGCTGGGGTCAGTGAGCTTACAAAGCAACTTGCTGGTCGTACCGGCGTTAAGCGCATCGTGCCTAAAAACGGCCTCTTCCGCAAGGTAGCTGGTGGTGAAGAGATGGGCAAAGTTAAGGGCAACCTTAACGTCATCGTGGTCAACGCATCACCTAAAGTCGGGCGTATCTTCTACATCAAGCAATGGAGTGCCGACGCCGAGCCGACTGCACCTGACTGCTTCTCCAACGACGGTGCTGCGCCTGACGCTGGTTCGGCAAACCCCCAAGCTGAACGCTGTGATTCATGCGGACAGAACATCAAGGGTTCGGGCATGGGCAACTCCAAGGCATGCCGCTACACGCGCCGTATTGCTGTGACGCTGGAAGAAGACTTTGGTACTTCGCTTGAGGGTGAGGTCTATCAGATGAACTTGGCCTCCAAGTCGCTGTTTGGCGATAGCGTAGGTGACAACACCCATCCGTTTGAGAGCTACACCAAGTACCTTGCTAACAACGGCAAGAGCTTGGACTACGTGGTTACACAGATGAGCTTCAACGAGGACAACGACAACCAGTCGGTGCTGTTCACTCCTGTGCGGTTCATCAACAAGCATGAGCATAGCGTCACGAGCAAAGCGGCTGCAAACCCTGCGGTGCAGAAGATGGTCACCATGACCCCTTACCAAGCTGATATGGCCGGTCGTGCACCCAAGCTGGAAGTGCCAGTGCGTGTAGCTGAACCACCGAAAGCCCAAGCCCCGGCTGCGGATGAACCTGCCTTTGAGGAGCCTAAGAAGCGCGAGTCTAAAAAGCCCGCCGAGGTCGTTGTTACAGCCAAAAAGAGCTTGGATTCTGTAGTGGCGGCTTGGACTGACGAGGAATAAAGCATGAGTTATGGTTACAGCCAAAGATTGGTGGACGCCAACAAAGAGGCCGACGCTAAATCTTTGGGCGTAACCTTGGGTCGCCTATGTATCAAGCATGGGGTGCCTGTTAGTGAGGTAGCGAGATACCTGCATGTAAGCCGGATGACGGTTTACAACTGGTTTTGGGGGGTAACTACCCCTACCGCTTCCATGAACAACAGCCTCTTTAGCTACATAGAAAAACTCAAGAAGCGCAAATAGTACATGTCCAACTTCGACTTGCTGGATGCGGTTCTTCCCGTAGGGGGAAGGTACTGCGTGTTAGGGATTGGTAGGTACGTAGACCAGCAATTTGCAGACACACGAGAAGAGGTTGACAAGCTAGTTGAGAAGTTTGTAGAGCGCAAAGCTGATGTGTATTTTGGGTGCGCCAAGTACGGCCCACTGAACAACCGCACACACGAGAACGCCACCTACTTCCGCGCACTGTGGATGGATATTGACTGCGGCCCCACGAAGGCCGAGCCCGATGAAAAGGGCAGGGTCAAGGGTTACATCGACCAGCAAACTGGGCTTGTTGAGTTTCAGAAGTTCTGCAAGGTTGTCGGCCTACCAAGGCCAATCCTAGTGAGTTCCGGTTACGGGATTCATGCCTACTGGCTGCTTGAAGAAACGGTGTCCCGCGCAGAGTGGGAGCCGCTATCGGGTCGGCTACGTGAGTTGTGTGTAAAGAAGGGTCTCATCGTTGATTCGTCGGTGTTTGAAGCATCACGAGTCCTACGTATTCCCGGCACATACAACTTTAAGAACGAAGAGCCAATGCCTGTAGAGGTGTTGAACTCCGATACTGTGCGCATCCCGTATGCGCAGATGAAAGAGTTGCTGGGCGCACCTGATCCCAAGCCTGAGAAGCCTGACTTCATCCCAAGCTCCATGAGCCCGATGATGGAAGCGTTGATGGCGAACAAGGTCAAGCGGTTCAAAACCATAATGATGAAGTCGGCCAAGGGCGAAGGCTGCAACCAACTGATTCATTGCTTTGAAAACCAAGCAACCCTAGAGGAACCTTTGTGGCGCTCAGCCCTGTCGATTGCTGCGTTCTGCGTAGACAAAGACAGTGCGACCAAGAAGATGTCAGACCAGTATCCTAACTACGACCCTGACGAGGTTGAAGCCAAGGTGTATCACTTGCTGACCAAAGGTGGGCCACACCACTGCACTACGTTCGAGAAACAGAACCCCGGCGGGTGCGATGGCTGTGTGCACAAGGGCAAGATTAAATCCCCGATTGTGCTGGGGACAGAGATAGAGGAAGCCGACGATGAAGATAATGAAGTGGTTGTTAAGGTTGAAGAGGGTAAGCAGGTAACCGTAAACATACCTGAGTATCCGTTCCCATTTTTTCGTGGGAAAAACGGCGGTGTCTATAGACGCGCCGACGATGAAGAAGCAGACCCTTTGCTGGTCTATGAACATGATTTTTACGTGGTTAAACGTATGCGTGACCCTCAAGCGGGTGAAGTCATATTGTTTAGGCTGCACTTGCCACACGATGGCATCAGAGAATTTTCCATATCCACCGCAGCTATATCGTCCAAGGATGAGTTGCGCAAAGCATTGGCCCAGCAAGGAGTCATGGCCCACCACAAGCAGTACGAGAACCTAGCTGTCTACGTGGTGACTTTTGTTAAAAACATGCAATACGAAAAGAAAGCAGACATTATGAGAACACAATTTGGTTGGGTAGAGAACGACAGCAAGTTCATCATGGGGGACAAAGAGATTACCAAGGACGGCACGTACTACAGCCCGCCGTCAGAAGCAACGGAGTTCTTCGCCGAGAAGATTCACACCAAGGGTTCCTTTGAGAAGTGGAAGGAAGTGTTCAACCTGTACGCCTTGCCGGGGATGGAGCCGCATGCGTTTGCTGCCCTGACTGCGTTTGGTTCGCCGCTGATGAAGTTCACGGGCTTGGATGGGGCAATCATCAATGTCATCTATGAGATGGCAGGGTCAGGGAAGTCCACCATTCTGCGTATGTGCAACAGCGTGTATGGCCAGCCCAAAGAACTGATGGCGATTGAGAAGGACACGTTGAACGCCAAGATGCAGCAGCTTGGGGTGATGAACAACCTGCCCAACACCATCGACGAGATTACCAATATGACGAGCGCGGAGTTCTCCGACTTGGCCTACGGCATCAGCCACGGGCGGGGCAAGAACCGCATGCGGGGCAACGTCAACGGTCTGCGCTTGAACAACACCTCATGGAACAACATGACCTTGGCCTCGGCGAATTGCAGCTTCTACGAAAAGCTGGGTGAGTTGAAGAACACACCGGACGGTGAGTCAGTACGGTTGCTGGAGTACAAGATTGAGCCCAACGATGTAATCGGCGTAGCTGTCGGCAAGCAGATGTTCGACCACCAACTGAACGAGAACTACGGCCATGCTGGAGAAATCTACCTCAGCTTCTTGGTCAACAACCTTGAGTACTGCCAAGACCTTGTGCGCAAAGTACAGGCCCGCATCGATAAGGAAGTCCAGTTCACCTCACGGGAACGCTTTTGGTCTGCGCAGTCGGCATGCAACATTGCCGGTGGCTTGATCGCCAAGGAGTTAGGACTGCACGACTTCCACATGGGCAACGTGTACGGCTGGTTGAAGGGCATGCTGGGCGAGATGCGCATAGATGTGAAGCCCCCTAGCCTGTCCCCCATCTCCACGCTGGGTGAGTTCATCAACGGACACATCTACAACACGCTGGTGGTCAATGGCGAGGTCGATTCCCGAAGCAACCTGTCGGCGCTGCCGACTCTGGAGCCACGAGGGGAACTGCTCATACGCTACGAACCGGATACCAAGCACCTCTACATCTCGGCCAAGCAGTTCAAGGTCTTCTGTGTTAAGCAGCAGACGGGCTACAAGGAGCTACTGAGGAAGCTGACCGACCTAGGGATTTTCCTAGAGGCTACCAACAAGCGCATGTCCAAGGGCATGAAGATTGTGTCCCCTGCTGTGCGCGTCCTGAAGTTCGACACTTCTGCTGACGAGACCCTACGGGTAGAAGCCATACTGGGCACAGATGAAAATCGAGACAGTAGCGTACCGAGTTGACTGGTCCAAGTTCCGCAAGGGCTATTCATTTTTCATCCCCTGCATCGACCACAAGGCGGCGCGGGCTACGTTGGCTGTAATCACAAGACGGCTGAAGATAACCACCATCACCAAGGTGGTCATCATGGATGGAGTGAAAGGCTTGCGGGTCTGGAGGACTTGAGCTACACTGGCTACGGTTGCTCCTCCTTGGAAGTGGTACTTCCCTTACCCCCGGCCAAAAACCGGGGGTTTTTTATTGGTACGGAGCTAGTGCTTTTACTGCGGCGTCTGACACTGGCTCTAGCAAGTCAATGTTTTTCTTGGTCAAGTTGATACCGCCGGTTTCTTCAGCACGGATATTGGCCTTGTTCATTTTCTTGATTTCTTCCCGTACTTTTGATAGGTCAATTTTCTTCTTAGGGTTACGCAAGCTGAACTCATTCGCGTCCTCAATAGCCTTTTCAAACCGAGCTTCAAACCGAGCTTGGTATTCAGGGGATTTGCTGTCGTCGTTCGCGGCTATGTAGGCTTTCTTGATGTTGCTAACAATGTTAGCTTTCTGCGTGTCGATGACTTTCTCCGCAGCCTTTGCTTTGAACCCAAGGCTTTGCCCTTCGGCTATCCGCGCAGGAGCATAGCCAATTGCTTGGCCAACAAGTTCATTCATAGGCACTTTACCCTTAGCCGCCACTCGGACACCTTGGGGCGTTTGCACTCCTTCTTTTGCGTATCGGTTGGCTATCATCAGTTTGCTGATAGACGCAGGGGTCAACTTTTCCAGTCCACGCTCGTACTCACCTTGAGTCATTAAGTTGATACCGTCTACAAAATTCAGTGTAGTAGTAACCGCAGGGCCACCCAGTGCTTGTGCCCAATTCAACACGGTGTCTTTAGGAGTCTTACCCGGTTGCGGGTCACGGAACCACATGTCATTAAGAGACAGTCGGCTAGATATATCTGAGCCAGTGAGGTGGTTCAACACCCCGTATTCCACTAGGTTAGACAAGTCCTTGATACCCGCTTTTTTAGCTAAGTCATCTAGCCCTGTTTTGCCCAGCCACTCAGGTAAGTGCACGGTACGGAACCAAGTTTCGTAGTCAACATCGCGCATGTCAGTTGGCGCATCAGGGTCACGTTGCCATTGCGCCCAAGCCTTCTGTAGCAGGTTCATTATCATGCTGAACGCGGGCAAAGCTACAAGCCCACCGAATAACATGTGCGTACCCAACACACCAAAAAACTTGGTAGCCGCAGCAGCTTTTCCTTCTTTGCTGAACATGTTAATCATCTTGAAGAAGTTGCCGACTAACAACTTGGTGGTCAAGAACGGGAAGAATTTGTACATCCCCAGCAACTTGCCGCTGGCCCCACGCATCACCATGGGCTTGTTGTTGGCGTTGTAGTTGCCAAGTACCTCATTGGTTTCGCGCACTGCTGCCTTCACCGCCTCGTGGTAGTTAAGCGGGTTGCCGGGGCTTTTCTTTTCCATTTCAGCTAGGTGTAAACGGAACGAAGTAAGCGCAACAATCTCCCTAGATAGGCGTTCGCCATGGTGCATAAGGCCACCAAGAACCAAAGTATGCACAGCGTCTTTGCCCACTTCCCATAGTTTGCTATCTACTGAGATGCTTGGTTTTTTGGCGCGGCTGAACACATCATTAGCCAGCGTTTCCCTAGTGATGCCGTATGTATCAACCATATCACGCACTGCTCGGCGTTCCACATCGGTAAGCCCACTAGCGTACTCAATGCTAGGTGCACGGAAACGTGTAGTGCCATCGGGCATTTTTTCCAGCACACCAAATTGGTTGTACAGCTTAGCCATTTTTGCTAACTCAACCATAGCTTTAGGCCCATGGTTACCAGTCAATACTGGAGCACCCTTCAGCATAACGTCCATAGGCTGCATGATTGCCGATGACCAACTTGTAAGGTTGCGTATGAACGATACCTTAGCTACGAACCCAGCCGCGCTATCAAAAAACTTTTCTACGTCAGTACCTGTTTTTGGCTCTAGTGCCGCTGCCGCAAATTCTTCCATGCGCTTGACGAAAGGTTCATAGGCGTCGTTGTTTTCTAGTTGCCTACGGGACAACTCAATGGCGCTGCGTATATCAGCCGAGTGCTCAAGCTTTGCGAACGCACGGGACATTTTGGTTCCGGTGTCGTTGACTGCTCTAAGGATGTCGGAGCTAAACCCCGGTGTGCCTTTACGGTGTATGAAATACTTTCGCACGCTGCCTTCTGGCATTGCCGCTAAGTACGCTTGGTATAGGCTGTCCTTAAGCTCTTGCTTAACTCTGGGGTCTGCCATGTTTGCCGAGTCAATTGCAGCATAGGCATCTTTGAGTAACTGACTGGACTTTTCTATATCAACACGCATAGCGTTGCTACCTGAGTCTGTAGATGTAGTCAGATGACCATCACCTTTTAACTCTTCTACGCTGCGTCCTTGTTGGGCCGCAAGTTCTCTAGCTGCACGGTCACGTTGTATTACCGACTCAAACCTATATTTAGCTTTTGGCTGTCCGGGCAAATCAGTCTCTAGTACGTAGTCACCAAAACGTGATAACGGAAAGTATGGTTTGATGGAGTCGGCCTCGAATGTCTGCCGAATGCTCGCCATTAGCGTGTCACGCGCCTCTTGCGGTAAGTCAAGCTTGTTAAGGTTTTCTTCGAGCAGATGCTGCTTAACTTCATTCATGGACTTGTAGTAGTCCCGAAGGTTTTGATAAAGCTTCTGCCCTTTCTCTCCCAGCGCAGCGTAGTCGGCATCCAACTTAGCATCAGATGCACCTGCGGGTGGGTCTGATGGGTCATACCTCGCTAGCGTAGACTCGTTCACTAGGTCTTCAAAAGCTTCCCGTTTACCGGGTTCTGCCCTAAAGAAGTCAACAATATCTTCACTCATACGTGCTACGCCGCGCATGTATGTTTGCGTAGAGCCTGTTAGCTTTTGGATTGCTTCATGCGCATCCTTGAGTCCAGTAATTACGTCGCCCGGACCACCGTAAGCCAGCCCTTCGCTATCGTAGAAGTGCGATATTGTTTTGCGCCCTTCTAAGGTAGAAGCATCGTATACACCTTTGACTTCACCCGCTATATAGCGGGGGTCACGCAGCTTAGCTAGGTTGTTTACTGCTTTGCTGAGGTTGTACCCAATGCGCCCAATTTTTACTGCATCTGTAGCTTTTTTAAGTTCTTCACTTCGCCCTTGTACGGTTGGAGGTGGCGGTGGTATTCCCACCGACGCATAAGTTCCTTCTTCCGCATACCCCCAACCACCCGGCCTACGTGAAGATAAAAGTTGGTCAGTGTGCTGGATAAGGTCAGACAGAGCATTAACGTCTTTCTCCCCCATACCAAACATGCGGCGAACGGAGTCAACGAACGGCGAGAACAGTTGCGTGTTTTTCTCGTAGCCTTCTACGGCCTTGAGGAAGTCTTGCATTTTGCTATCGCTCATCGCGTAAGACACAAACTCATGCAAGTTGGTAAATGCTTCACCGCTATGCGCTAAACCGTAGAGGTGTGGGTCTACAGTGCCATCTGCAATTTGCTTGTTTAGCTCTATGGCCGCAGCACGCATGGTTTTTTGCAGCCCTTTAATGGACTGGACCATCTGAGAATCCAGATGGCGACCCATTTTCAAGTAGGCCAATGCAGTGCGTATCTTCTTAGACGTAGCTGCGTGCAGCAACTCATGGGACTGCACAACTTTGTTTAGGCCGTTGGCTCTACCAAAAGACTCACCCTTGGTGTACACAACACCATCTCCCTCCGAGCTATACAAGGCGAGGCATTGGTCCCATTTATCTTTAGCGGCGGCTAATGTGGCGGGTAGTTCTTGCCCTTTTTCTATCACTACCATTCGTACATCACGCACAACATTACGCAGGCGTTGCGCCAGCTTTTTCTGGAACGCTGTACCGGTCTTTACGATATGCGATAACGTTTGGCTAGAGGTGGTGAAATTGCTAAAGGCTAAGTCTTTTACCCCCTCAGATGCTTGAATAGAAAAAGTACCCTTGGGAATATCTTTGGGGTCAACCTCTTCCTTCAGCATTTGCTGAGCACGTTTCCGTACGGCTGGAGGGGCTGTAGGGTCGTTAGCAATATCCCTTATGTACCCAGCCGAAGCCCTAATTTGGTCGTTGTTAGATGCAGGAGAATCATAGGCTTTGAGCGCCGACTCCAACTCGGCCAACTCTTGTTTATCGCTCGCTTCAACAGGTTTTAGTGGTCGGCCTCTACCCTCTGCCGTCATTGCATCATCAAAGGCTTTCTGTCTCTGCGCAATGTTCTCGGCGTTGCCAGCCTTCTTAGCCTTGTTCAGTAGTTCAGCAGCAATAGCTTGGCGCTTGGTATCGTAGGTGCTAGCTACTTCGCCATTTATCGCATGCTCCCACTTGCCTTCAGTGTTCTGCGCAACCGTGTGCTTTTCCTTACCGGGCTTGGCAGCTTTGGGAGGCTTGGGCGCTTCAGCAGTTGGGGCTTCTGATACTGGAATTTCAACTTTAGGGGTTTCGACCTTGGCCTCTTCAGCCTTCGGCGTTTCAACTTTGGTCTCTACCTTGGTCTCAGGCTTGGGGTTCAGCGCGGCAGCGGCTTGCTCTACTTTAGCCCGTGCAGCATCTTCCGCTGCTTTAGACTTTTCGTTGCGGTCGTAGTAATTGTCTTCAAGAGCTTTGCTGTAGTCTAATAATGGTTGCCGAAGGGATTCAGGCACAAAGTCAGGGAAGTTTGAAAGCTTGTTAGTTACCCCACCCCGAGTGTCCCTAAGCCGAATGACCGATATATCAGCGTCGTCTTTGTTACCAATGTGCCCATCACCATTGCTACCAAACTGTACTTTGTTGCCGTTACCTAAGTCCAGTATTTCCTTAGTAGAAATCCAAGGAATCCCCTTTTCACCTTCGCCTAGCGGCCTAAACCCTACTGCGGCGGGTGCTTCTTGTTTTTGCGTTTCTGCTTGCTTGGTTTCAACGGTTTCAGTGCCACTTGGTTTTCCTTTGGTCTCAGTTTCGGTTAGTGCAGGGGGCTCAGGTGCTTTTCCTGCATCAGACACTCCAGCATTCGGTTCAACAGGAACCACTCCATCTCGTGCAGGTGCTTCAGGTCTTGCGGCGGGTTCAACTCTGGACTCACTAGCCACGCTAGTGCTCTCTCCACTTGGAGTGGGCTCAGTTCCTGCAACATCTTTGGCTCCTTGTTCTTCCACTTGCTTCTTAGCCATCCGACGGGCTAATGGCCCCGGTATGCCTTGGGCTTGCAACTTTTCAACAATGGTTTTTTCTGACGGTGCAACTTCGCCTTTAGCCATTGGGGGTTCATTCCCAGCCTGTACATTCTCTAGGTTGCCTAACCCCGGCTCTTCTTCCTCTTGCTTGCCCACATTTTCTAGGCTACCTAGTCCGGGTTCAGCACGGGCTTTTTCAAAACGCTCAATGAATTCTTCGCTGTATTTTGGGGGTGGCAAAGATAGCTCACCCCAAGTCCCTGCGGCAAAAGGAACTCTCCGTCTAAACGCCATGTGGTCTGCAAGACCTTCCTTTGGACGTTCGTAAGCACCTTCGCGGGGGCCGAGTAGTTGATTAGCCTTTTCAATGCCGACTATTTTGCTAAGGGTATCCCGGATAGCTGGAGTAAAGCCTGCATAGCTATCATCTTTTGCATAAGGAATACGTGCATCTGCGGCAGCTTTGCCTTGTAGGTTTGATACGCCAACATGGGCTCCTCGGGCCAGTGCCATTGACAGGGCAGTAGTAACCATTTCTTCAAGGCTAAAAGGATGCTCAACGGTATCTTCTTGCCCGAAAAATTGATTCATCCCACTTATGGTTTTTTGCAACCCTTTATCCGCAGCATAAAACGCCGTACCTTCAGCAGCGGCAGCGGTCATTTGTGGGAGCAACCTATCCCCCGCTTTTAACGCTTGAGGCAGAACTTTACCCCCAGTAGATACAAGCCGCCCACCAAACATCATCATGCCGCCAGCAGCTAGCGCATGTTCAAGCGCAACATCAACAGAAGCCCCAGATTTAAGCTGCTCGGCAAGTGTCTCTTTGAATCCGGGAAGTCCATAAAGAATTCCACTGGATAGCAATGGAATTAAGCTGCCGCCGCCAGTAAAAGGAATAGCCAAACCTTCAGCGACTGCGGGGGTTATGGCCCCCGTAGCCGACATCACTTTTCCAAAAGTGGTATCCCCGCCATGCTGTTGCATAAACAACTGTATAGACTTACGTGTTGCAGCTAGCTGTTTAGTTTTGTCCGTAGCCCCAAAAGCATCAGTCACAGACTGTGCGCCTGCCAGTGCAACATCAGATAAACCACCACCAAAATTGGATGCGCCTATGTCTCCATAAGACAATTTTTTGCTTCTCTCCGCGTTAGCTTTTGCTTCCGCCGCAATATCCATTGCATCGCTTTGTTCTTTGGTCAGTGCTTGTGCGCTGCCGTAGTCCACGTTACTCTGCCCTCGGGCCATAGCTTGTTGCGCATCCAGCAAGACTAGCTCAGCGGGGCGCTCAGGGTATTTGGCTTGGATATTTGCTGCTACATCTTCTAGCCGAGAACTTACTGACTGAGCGGCATTGGGTGTATAGGACGTAATAGGTGCTTCTTGCTTGAGACCCATAGCCGTACCCAGCCGTGATTGCAACGCAGGGGTTTTGTTCGTTGCTCTGTTTAGTGCTTCATTTTCTGCCGCTATGAAACTTACTACGCGCCCTTTGAGCGAGTCTTTGCCATAGTCTTTTATGACCTGCTGTATTGCAGCGGCACGTTTTTCAGGTGATAGTTGGTATAGCTCAGCCCGCATACTTTCTATAAACTGAGGGCTAGCCCCAAGAGGTATAGCTGCCCGTGCAACAGCTACTGCATCCGTAGGTTTAGCAGCTAATCGAGGTGCTCTCTCTAACACAGATAGCTGTGGGGCTGGCGCAGCGGCTGCGGCGTTGATAGCTGCCCAAGCATCATCAGCACCAGAAACAGCATTCACAGGTGCGGCGGTAGCTACTTGTGGTTTGGGTGGAGTTAAAGCGGGCGCAGGAGGTGGCGCGGGGGGTGCAAC
>Ga0194047_10001628_pt1 | contig 13535 bp, 23 predicted proteins | sample JunL225m_MetaG_2_FD_160070 | JGI IMG/M metagenome (GOLD analysis project Ga0194047, IMG submission 160070) | Anoxic zone freshwater microbial communities from boreal shield lake in IISD Experimental Lakes Area, Ontario, Canada - Jun2016-L221-5m | ecosystem: Environmental > Aquatic > Freshwater...
GCTATTGCTTGTGAAATAACTTGTATTTTACCAGTACCAGCAGTTGCGAAATATCCGCTTATGGCGGCTAATAAACCAAATATTGTTGTTCTAGGATTTTTCATTTTTATTTTTTTTACTTTGATAAATATTGATAATAGTATAAACAGAACTGACACCAGATAGAAAACCCAAAAATAAAGACGCATAAGCGTTAATTTGGTTAATACTTAATAAGTAAGTACCTACGCTAGCTATACTTCCACCTATACTATTATCATTGTGGCTCATACTAAACGATTTCAGCATCTACTGACGCTGGTTTTTGGATTTCTTTTACAATTACTTCAAATGCTTGTGCTACTGCTACGGCAGTATCTACATTTTGAAATAGACCGCCTTTAATAGCTTGATCTATTACTTGTTTAATTAGTTCTAGGGATTTTTGCTTGTCCATAGTTTATATTTAAAGGTTAAAAAAGTTAAATTAAAGTTACATTTAATTGTGTTGCCGACCATTGGTAAATATATAAATTTCCATCAGTACTACTATTATAAGTTTCGTAATCAGCTCCATTCATATATAAATTACCAGATTGTAATTGTTGATTTTCTTCACTTAATAGTTGATAATAAATAGTAACGCTGGTACTAAAGTTATCACTACCTACGCAATTTAATATTGTTGCTGTTCCTAAATTTAGTGGAAATACCACTGGTTGTATTTGTTTCATATTAATTCTTTTTTAAAGCGTCTATTTCTGCTTTAAGTTCTTGTATTGCTTTTATATATATAGCGTGTAATTGGTCATAATTAATACCCATTTTACCAGTTGTAGGCGTTGTAAATACTGCTTCTGGTATTATTGCTTCCATTTCTTGTGCTATATTACCATTTTGTCTGCCTTTTCCAAAGTTTTTATATTCGTCATTGTAATTAAACCAAACTGGATTCATTTTAAGTACTTCATTTAAACCATATCCAATAGATTTTATATTTTCTTTTACTGATATGTCCGATACTGGTGCAGATAATAGTCCGTTAGCGTCAGCTAATACTGCTCTACTGCCAGTACCAGCTAAATTAACAAATGTAGCAGTACCAGCAAAAGTAGTAGCATTTGTTGTTTTATTTACTTGATATACAATTGTACCACTAGCGTTAAATATTTCAAAATTACCAGTTTCATTTGCTGCACCATTACCAATTAACCATTTATCTACGCCACTTTCTTGAAACTTTATTCTTGATGCTTTATTTACAACACCATTAAAAATTAATTGCCTATTTGTTGCAGCAGCAGCAGCACCTATTGTTAGATCACTACTAATAATACCACTACCAGTTACTTGTAATTTATTAATAGTGTCGTCAGTAGTAGAACCAATTAATACATTGCCTCCACTTGTAATACGCATTCTTTCAACAGAATTTGTAAACATATAAAGTGGAACTGCTGCATCTGCACCTATTGCTAAACCATTACTTTGAGCAGTTAATGAGTTATCTCTAATTACTTTTAAATTAGCTTTTGTTATACCATATAAAGTACCTGTTGAACCACTACCAAATGCAACCATATCTATTTGACTTGCACCACCATTTATTGCACTTATTTGTGCCATAGCTCCATTTGAAGCACTTGTATTGCTTACACTTAAATCTGTTGAAGATGCTTGAGATAATGATGTTGTTATATTTCCACCACCTGTCAATGCTCCTGTAAATCTACCTGTACCATTAACATCTAGCTTGTATGCTCCTTGAATTGCTGAATACCCTACTTCTAAACCACCTGAACCTCTAAATGAATATGAACCACTATCTCCTGTTTCTCCAAAAAATAAAGAATCTGCAGCAGAACCTCTATTAATTACTCCTGCCTGACCTAAAAATTTTAATCTTGGATTTCCTCCTCCTAAACTTTGAATAGTAATTAATGGGTCGCTTCCTGTTGCACTTGTATTATTTAAAGTTAAATTTGTACCACTAAACGTAGCACTTGTACCACTTAATGCTCTTGAAACCAAAGTAACAGTAGTACCATCATCTGTAATTGCACTATTACCTATTGTAGTACTACCAGTAAATTTAGGTACATAGTTAGAAGTTCCTGTTCCTGTAACCGGATTAGTTAAAGTTGAAACACTACCATCTGCCATTAAATATTGAGAAGATGTTCCACCACTTTTAATTAAAGAAGTAGCAGTTATACTTGAATTAAATACAGCTGCATTTGTAGTATTATTAAAACTTAATGCATTACTACTTGTATTTATATTATAAATATCAAATGTATTAGCACCAGCATTATAAGTATTTCCAATTCTCCACTTACCTACACTATTATTTGAAAATGCCGTATAAGCGTTATTAGTAGTTAAACCATTTAATACTAAAGCGTATGTTTGAGCAGTATGAATATCTAATTGACCGCCTGGAGTAGAACCAACAGCTTGATTAATTGCTATTAATCCGTTAGCGTCCGAAAATAATCTAACATTACCAGCTCCATCTGCAAGTATAATATTATTTGATAATGTTGCAGATAATCCAGTTACACTTGTACCAATAATAGTATTTGCATTACCAGTTGTAATGCCACCACCACTATTGTAACCAATAACTATATTTTGACTACCAGTTGTAACATTAGCTAATGCTTGACTACCTATTGCAGTATTAAAATTACCAACAGTATTAGCATTTAATGATGAACGACCAAAAGCAACATTATATTGACCAGTTGTATTAACTCCTAATGAAGATAAACCAACAGCAGTATTTTCAATACCAGTAGTATTATTTTGTAATGCTAAATATCCAATAGCTGTATTATTATTACCAGTTGTATTTTTATTTAAAGCACCATTACCGATTGCAGTATTATTACTTGATGTTGTACTAAATTGTAATGCAACTGCTCCTATTGCTGTATTGCTAGTTCCAGTTGTATTTGTACTTAATGCCGCATTACCAATGGCTGTATTTTGACTAGCAGTTGTATTTGAATTTAATGCTGTATTACCAATAGCTGTGTTAGAATCTCCACTAATATTATTTTGTAATGCCGAATTACCAATAGCTGTATTTTGACTACCAGTTGTATTATAAAATAATGAACTTGTACCAAAAGCGTTATTTGCATTACCAGTTGTATTACTAGATAATGAAGATATACCAAGACCATTATTAGAACCTCCAGTTGTATTTACTTGCAAAGAAGCTATACCAACAGCAACATTGGAATTTCCAGTAGTATTTGCATTTAATGAACTATTACCAACAGCAACATTATTTGCTCCAGTTGTATTAGATGACATTGAATTATTACCAATAGCTAAATTACCATCAGCAGTTGTATTAGTTAGTAAAGCACTTACTCCTATTCCTATATTTTGTGAACCAGTAGTATTTGAACTTAATGCACTTGTTCCAATGGCTGTATTATAATTGGCTGTTGTATTACTTCCTAATGCAACTGTTCCTATTGCTGTATTGCTATTTCCAATTGTATTTGAAGTTAATGAAGATTTACCAATAGCTGTATTTTGTATACCAGTTGTATTATTTAATAAACTACCACTACCGATAGCTGTATTACTATAACCAGTTATATTAAATACTAAAGCATTTATACCTAAACCAGTATTATTACTACCAGTTCCAGCACCTTTACTAAGTAACATATTTTGCACTACAATAGGCAAATTAGTACTATTACCATTTGTAGTAACTTGTTGTAAAGTTCCAGTAGTACCAGCACCAGGATCTGCTACTTGTACCCAGGCACTACCAGTATCTCTATAAATACCACTACTTGGTGTATCAGTATCTATAAAAATCCGTCCTGGATATCCAAAAGCTGGTATTGTTGCCAAACTACTTGCGTAAAATGCTGGTGTTTGCTTTTGATTTAAAATATCATAATCCACCGAAATATTAGACATTATAAATAATTTTTCTTTATAGTTACTAAATTATTATATCCAGATCCGCTAAATGTAGCTAAAAACTGTTTATGCATAATTTCTCCAGCATTTCCATCTATTGAAAAACTTTGATTTTGTTGTAAAACAACGCTTTCAATAGTTACTTGATTAGTTCCATAATTAATAAAAGTAATACTATTACAATTACTTGTAACAAATCCATTTATATCGTATGTAATGAAATTTACATCATATTCTATATATCCAGCTTTTAATTGAAAATTACTCATATTATTTATTTAAAGGTTAAAAAAGTTAGCAAGTACTAGGTACTTTATATCCATTACCAGTTATTGATCCATAATATGTTTGATATGTACTAGGTTGATAAGACAATTCAGCAGTATTAATTTTATCAACTAAAAATTGATTTGGTAAACTTGTAACATTAATAATATCAGTATTTGGATTAGGATAATTAATGATTGGTGGCATTACTGGTGTTTTAGTTACATCAACAACTGATTTTTTTGCATACATTTTATAAATTAAGTAAGCTATTCCAATACCTAATAACAACATAGTATTTTTATTTTTCATAGATTTTATTTTCAATTTTGATAATCAGGTACATTATAATCATCTGGTAAAAATTCTCCTTTATCCAATGGTGGTATTATAATTGTTCCTTTTAATTTTTTTGGCATAGCAAAAGCATATAATCCTATGATTGCTAATATTAATAATATTGTATCTTTTTGTTTCACTTTTTAGCATCTTTTATAAATGCTGGAACTACTAAAGCAATAGCTACTGCTCCAATTATCCAGGGTAAATATGTTTGTAAATAATAGTTTAATGCTCCTTGTGTTTCAATCTTTTTAGCAATAACCTCATCTTGTATTTGTGTCAATATACTTGGTAAGTCTGGTAATTCTAAATTATTATCGTGTTTTACATAATAAGGAATACCATAAGCATCATAAAATTGCCAATATATATCTCCATTATATGTAACCCATGAATAAACAACTCCAACTAAACCACCACTTGAAATAGTACGAATTACTTTTCCACCTGGTATGCTATATACATTAACACTACCTTTTGAAAATAAACTTTTATTTATTACTTTATCTGCTGTTATTGTTGCTGACATTATAACATTATTAATAATGATTGTAATTTAACACTACTCATTGCATCTAATTTTCTTAAATGCTCTATACTAATTCCCTTTTTTATTAAGTTATCTAATATTGTAATTGCTTCATCAGAAACATTACCAATACCAGCTACTCCACTCATAGGTTTTCCATTTTGTAAAAAACCACCTACTACTCCAATTAAACCACTTATTAATGCTTCTTGTACTTGTGGATTACTTAACATAGCATTAATAGGACTTTGTGGAACTTCCTCAATTTCATCAAATTGTTCTGCCGCACTTAATCTACTTTCAAGCATATTTAATTTATCCATAATTTTTTCCATAGCATAACTATTACCACTACCACCACCAGTATAAGCACCTACTCCATAAACTGGCGTTTCTAATTCTGCTGGTCTAAATTTTAGCATTGCATGACTAGGGGTATTCATTGTTATATATCCAGTCTTATCCTTTTTAGGGTGTAAGATTAAAGCATATAAAGTATTTACTCCGTTTTGCTCAAAAGCAGAAATATTTTCCTCTAATATTCTCCTAGCATTATCCAGGCTATCTTCATTACAAGAAAACAATAACTCCTTTTTTGTAGGACTAATAATTTCACAAACGGAATAGTAAGGACTGGTCGCATTTCTATCGTACCAGTCCATTACTCCGCTAGTTCCAGTTGTTTGTGCCTTTTGAACTGCCATAAAAAACTATATTATAAATAATAATAAATTCCGAAACTATAAGTTACACCAGTAGTTGCTAATGCCGCTGCTGTTGATATATAACTTTTTGTCCAACTAATATCAATGTCATTCATTTCTGGTAATTCCCAAACACTAGGACTTGTTAAGTCTTGGATATTGTTAAATGCCAATAATGGTAACTGGTATATAATTTGTAAATCACCTTGATACAAAGTTAAAAACGATTGCTTAATGTCAGCTAAAGTTGTAGGAGTAGCTCCACTTAATGGCGTTTTTGAAATTGCAGAAGGCGTATATACTTGAATACCTTGGATTTTAGCATTCCGAAGCTGTGGCTGGTCAGTAAATGAAAACCTAGTTAATGTAGATCCACTAGGTACATTTATTTCAACTGCTTGAAATCTTTTAATACGCATATCTTTATTTTTAAAAATTTAAAAAATAGCCGTATGTACTGACGGCTGGCAGTAGCGTTTAGCTTCGCCAAAGCATATCGTTACTATAAGTTATTGATAATCAATTACTTAACTGTAGTGACATTTTGTAGAAGGATGCCTCGTTGAATTACGGCAATAAAGCTATTAGCTAAAATAGTAGCTGGAGCTCCATTTGCTGTTAATTGGAAATTAATATTAGCCGCACCATTCATAACAATACCAGGCTCTACTGGATAAAATGAATTATCACTAGCATCATTTTGATCAATAGGAAAAACTGTTTGAGCAGTAATACCTACACCACCTTGTGTTTGTGGCACGAAATAATGACGATAAACATCCCAAGCTGGTAAAACTTGTGCATTATTAACGGTTAAATTCAAATAACCATTATATAAACTCCATAAATCAGCAGCAGTTGTTGTTGTAAAAATTGTGCTATTTGGATATGTATACAAAATTGCTTTTGTAGATGTACCAGTTCCTACTCCAATTAAAACTGCAATTTCGCTAGTTACAAAAATGTCTTGTAAATTAAGACGCTTTTCATTTACACGAACTGAACCATTTTGTGTATCATTAACTAATACTGGTAAATGATAATTTGCTACTGATGTAGATAAAGCTACTTCACTACGAAGATATGATTGCGTTAAAACTGCTTGGTCTACGCTATATCCAAGACCACGAACTAATGATTTTGCATTTTCAAAAATCATTCTTTGCCCCATTTGACTTGCCATTGTATTTTTATTTTATATTTTAATAAATGTGTAAAAAGTTAGATTAACAACCTAATTCGTCCATACCAGCTATTGACGGAGTCATATAACTTGTATCTACTAAACCAGCGTTATTATAACTACCAGCTACTTGTGGAACTTGGTAACCAGAATAAGCACCACCAACACCAGCTAAAATGCCGAATGATTGTACTAATTTAAGTCCACCAGCGGCTACCATACCAGCACCAATTCCAGCACCGATATTGCCTTTTAAATATTTAGGTAACATAATCCCTACTACTACTGGAACGGCTGCTTTTAATTTGTCGTTCATTGTAGCTGGTAAAAATTTAGCTACTGCACCAGCGGCAACCGCACCAGCGATTGTATATACTGCATTAGTAACTTGACTACCCATTGCACCTACTCCAGACATTCTGCGTCTGCTTGTGCGTCTTTTAGTTGCTCTTTTTCTTCTTGCCATTTTGTTTGATTTTTAATTATTGTGAAAATTGTTAATTTAAATTTTTAAACTCTATTAAACCATTTTTTAATCCTTCTTGTATTTCTTTACTATTCATATTTAAAAACCTATTTAAATATTTACTTGTTGTCTTTGAATATTTATAATATACTGGATCTAAATATATTTTACCACCATATACACAAGCAATCATACTATTATAAGATTGAAAATAAATTTTATTATCAGTTTCAATTACAAATTGATTTGCTACTTTATTACCATTACTACTTAACAAATTATTTACTTTCATATTTATTTTTTTAATCTATTGAATTTATCTAATATAAAACCTATTCCTAATAATTTACCTTTATCACTACGATTTTCTCTATTTTCATAATAAGTAGTACCCCATTTAGTTAAACGCTTACCTGGTTTTTTAGCCTGGTATCTTTTATCATAATCTTGTTTAGTTAATTTTTTCTTTGCAACTTTTTTAGGTGCTGCTTTTTTAACTATTTTATGAACTACTTTTTTAGCTACTTTCTTTTTAGGTGCTGACTTTTTAGCTACTTTTTTATTAACTGCTCCTACTTTTTTCTTTCCGTATATATGTGCAAATGCTTCTTTTAAAGAAACACCAGTTTTTTGTCTATACGCAATAGCTTTTTTAAATTTATCTTTCGCTGTTTTTTGTGCCGCTGTCATTATTTTTTCTTTTTTAATATTAAAAATAGTCCTAATCCAATTCCTAAATAAAGTAATAAACTGCTAGTACTTTTTGTTATATTAGTTAATGCTTGTATTGGAGCTGGAGTTTGTATTTGTTGTATTAATTGATTTGCTTCATTAATATAACCACCTCTACGCAATTTATCTGCTAAATCATTTGCAGTAATTGTTCTATTCCAATGACTATTATATGTTAATACATTTTGTGTACCATAATTTTTTATATATTGTAATATATTTAATGCTTCATTTTGAATACTTTGTCCATCATGAATTATCCAACCAGTTACATTAGTTCCTATTGGTACATTCATTTTACCATCTAAAGCATTCCAACCAACCCAATCATTAGGATTTGGTTTACCTCTATTAATAGCATTAATAATAAATGGTATTGCCGTTAAAACAATATCTACTCCTATACTAATTGGATTTACTGGTGGCAATACTAATGGCATTACTTATTTTTTTCTTAAAATAAAATATAATATTAATCCACCAGCACCAAATAATAATAAAGTATTAGTATTTAAACCAGTACTTGTACTAGGTTGTTGTTGTACTTGTGGATTATAATAACTACTACCTGGATAACTTGGTGGATTATTAGCTTGTACTAAAGATGCTCCAGTATCAACTAATTTTCCAAAAATGTTACCCCAATCAATAGCACCAACTTGGTCGTATGAATTACCAATACCGCTAATACTAGCATCTTGAATTGCCCTAGTAACTTTATTAATAGCTACTTTATATTCCAGCTCTTTAGAGCTTCCAGGAGCAATAACACCGCTGTTTAAATATTTATCTCTCATATTTACTAATTTATCTCTATATCTTTCCATCTCTTGTAATGATGCTGTTGTTTGTGTTGTCGTTCCAGACATTGCAATTAGTGCCATTTTTATTTTTTTATCTTTTATAAATACTGGTTCTTTTCTTTGGTCAAATTTCGTTAAAACTGGATCTACCCAAATTTCATTTTTAGTGCCTGGATATAATACCGAAAAAACGTGTTGTGGTTCTTTTGTATCATATCTATAACTAGCAAACCTATATGCTAGTGGTACATTAAAAACTCCTTTTCTATTTAAACTACTCATTACACCATTTATAAAACTAGCGTAACTTTTGCAGTCTGCTCCTTGAATCACACTAACTATTGCACTAGGCGAACGCAAAGTTTGTTTTTCAATAGGTTCTATATAATAAGGAACATTTTGTTTTAAAAATTTAAAAACATTCCTTGCCGTTTCAACCTCATTATCTCCGATAAACATTTCGCTTATCTTATCATATTCTTTTTGATAGTGTTCGTGATTTTTTAAAATCCCTTCAACTATATCATTTGTATTCTGATCATCAATTAATACCTTATTAAAATTTGTAAAAGGTGCTAATTTTGATAACACCATATTTTTACTTATCATATATTGTATTCAAAATTTAATGGTAATGTAATTAAATCAACCATTATACTACCATTAAATACTAAATGTAATCCAGCTCCAGTATTAAATTTTTTAATTAATTCAGCTACTCCAGTATAAGATAAAGTTACTGGTATTGATAAAACTGCACTACCTACATTTAATGTAGTAGGTGTAATGCCTACTACATAACCAATATTAATATTATCAATAAAAAGATTTCCTTTTATATTTTGTATTTGTGCTGTTATATCAGTAGGATTATTTACTTGTACTACTAAATTTATAGTAGGATTTAATAATGACATAGAACTAAAATCTATTGTCTTAAAAAAAACTGAAAATGTTTGTGATAAAACATATTTCTTATAAAAGATATATCCAACAATAGTTGCTGGAATAATCCACCAGTTTTTACCCATAAAATGTAATTACCATAAAATTAAGACAATTAATCAAAAAAAAAAATTTTACTTACCTATAAGCCATAAAACCGCTAAAAATGGCTAAAAAATGCCTTAAAATGTTAAATTTTTACGCTTGTGGAAAAAAAAATAGGGTAAATGTATATTCTTTGTTTTATTTTTATTAATTTTGCTTTTGCCGAGCCTAAGCTCGCAACAAGAAAATTAATAAAATGAAATACCCCCAAAAACACTTGTTTATTTAACTTTTTTGACCTTTAATAATAAAGATTATTGGTAGTATCAATAATATTTCATTATTTTATATCGTTATTCTATTTTACTGACTATAAAATTTACAAAAATGATGCATTTTAACTCTTTGAGTAGTACCAATGCTGTACTGCTTGAAATCCAAAAAATTGTACGAAAAAAAGAAGTACTGGAGCAGATTTATCAATTTACCCAGTATCGTAATGTTGCTATTTTGTTTAGTTCCACTAATAAAACTGGTTGTGAACAAATGATTTGGCTGACTAATGATATGTTACCATTTCATCTACCTAATGAAATTGCTAACATATTAGAAGATAGTATTGAACAATATAATAAAGATATTTCAAGTCTTAATCAACACTTAAAAAACTTATAATATGCGTAAAATATATTACCAGGACTATATTATTTTAGTTGATGATAAAAAAAGTATTTATATCGTTGCACTTGATATGTCCGAACATTTAACTTTAGTATCTGCTCAACATCATATTGATTACTTAACAAAATAAACCTATGAACAATTTAACTAAACCAGCTTATCCGGTTGTGCCTCTCCAGGACAATTTCCACCGCTTAATTGTGCCGATCCCTGGACTATCTAAACTAGAGCATTTTGCACTAGAAATTTTTAAAGCTAGATTATCTAATAATTTAGAAGATAGTGGTATTGAATTAATGAATTATAGCATACATGATGCTATTACTTTTTTAAACAAAATTGAAGATAAAACTAAAACTATTGAAGATGATAAAAGTACTGAAATGGCTATTTTTGACCGATAAAGGTCAAGCAGTAATTATACTAATTACTGCGTTTCTTATATGTGCCTTACTAGAAAATTATTAATGTGGAAAATACTGACTATAAGATAAACATTGATGAACTACTTGAAAAGCGAAAATATAACCCAGATTACATTCCTACAAAGGAAAATATTGTGTTTTCAATCCAGGATAAGCATATAGGTAGTTTGCAAAATTTTATCATTTTTAGTGGACTTCCAAAAGCTGGAAAATCTACTTTTATTTGTGCTATGATAAGTAGCGTATTTAATAGTTATGATATTTTTACTATGAAACTGCGTACACCTACTGGACGTAGAAAAGTTTGTTTGGTTGATACTGAAAGCTCCGACTACGATTTTTACCGCACTATAAACAAAATAAAAGGATTTGCTGAACTTAACGAGCTTCCACCTTATTTTGATGCTTACCAGGTGCGTGAAGATAGTAGCGGATCAATCAAACGAATGATTGAACGCTACCTTGAACTTAACCAGGATTGTGCTATTTTAATTGTAGATGGATTACTAGACTTACTGGTAAACTATAATGATGAAAAGGAAAGCAGTCTATTGACTAAATGGTTAAAAAAAATAACCAAACAACATAATATTTTACTAATATCAGTTTTACACCAAAGTAAAAGTAATTTAGCTACTACTGGACATATAGGTAGTGCTAGTGATAGATTTGCCCAAAGTACCCTAGATATAACAAAGGATAAGGAAAAAAATACATATGTACTATCTAGTCGCTTTATGCGTTCAGATAGTGATTTTGAACCTATTACTTTAATGAATTTCCAGGGTATATTTCAACAAGTAGAAACTGAACAATTAAAAACTGCACCAGGTAAAAAAGCTGGAGATCTTGATGAAATTGAAAGTAAAAGATTATTACAACAAATTGTAACTATTCCAATGCCTTATGCTGACATATCAAGTGAAATTGTGGAACGCACCGCTACTAGTAAAGCATATGCTAAAAATCTAATTAAACTATGGATAAGTAAGAATTACATAGTAAAAGACCACCAAAATAATTATAGAATACTTTAACTTTTTAAACCTTAAAAAATGACATTTTTAAAACGAGCTTATTTAATTATTGTTTTACTGCCTTGTGCTATTATCTATGCTATTATAGTTATGATAATTGCATTAATAGAACATTTAATAAATGCTTCCAGCATTAAAAAATACTAATGGTTAGTTTGTAGTCATAAAAAAACCAGGAGCTAGTATTTTACGCTAACTCCTGGCTGACTATAAAATAGACAAATGATTGCCTACTCTAACTTTTTTCACTACGAAAATACTAAATATGACTAATAAGACAAAAATTTATTTTATTATTCTACAAAGAAAGGTTGTTAGTTTAAAAGACTTACAAGATATTACAAAATGGAATAAAATGACTATAATACGAGCAGTAGCTCCATTGCTCGTTAAACGCAAAATTAGAGCAGTTACCCAGGATAATATCAGATACTTCGCTATAAACGATAAATCCCTTTAAAATGGCTAAAATGCTCTATACAGCCGTAGTTTTTATGGCTGATAAAACTCCAGTAAGAAAATATCGCAATATTTCAAATATTGTCAATTTTACTAATTTTGCTAGATCTATTAATGCCGACTATTTTAACTTATACGAAAAGGTTAGTAGAAAGTACCAGGAACGCATATATATAAAAAAAGGGGAGTAAATACTCCCCTCGCCTTTACTTAAACTATGCAATAAACCCACCTTATGATAAAAATAACTGCTTTTCAGCCTTTCTGCGATTAATTAATCCTTTGTTAATGCTTCCACCAGCATTAACCCATTTATCAAATTCATTAGCTACAATAGTCTTATTTGTGCCATTATTAAGCAATCTTAATAATGTACTGGTATTAAAAGCATTTTCCCCTACATTATAAGCAAAACTAGATAATGCTAGTAATTGGTTATCCGTTATTGGAACTCTAATTTTTGACATTACAAAATCGTATTTGTCTTGACCTTCTAGTATTAGCCAACGCTTTGCAGTTGCTTTATCAATTATATCAGTTTTATTTACTGGACGCTTTGCGTCCCAATTATAACCACTTCCATATCCTACTGAATATTGCATATAGTCCCATTCTGGAACTGCTGTAAAATTTTCAAAATTAGATATGATATTGAATAACTTATCACTAATTGCTCCAAAAGGTGTATTATTTAAAGCAGTAGCTATTTTTTTGCGTAGCATAATTATTACGATTGTAGTTATAATAATACCAGTCAATACTTTCTTATTCCTGGTCATTGTATTTTAATTATCCTTTTTACTATCTGCCGCTGCACCACCTAATAAAAATGTACTAATTCCAGCTATTGCTTGTGCAATAACTTGTATTTTACCAGTACCAGCAGTTGCGAAATATCCGCTTATGGCGGCTAATAAACCAAATATTGTTGTTCTAGGATTTTTCATTTTTATTTTTTTTACTTTGATAAATATTGATAATAGT
>Ga0194047_10001629_pt1 | contig 13532 bp, 6 predicted proteins | sample JunL225m_MetaG_2_FD_160070 | JGI IMG/M metagenome (GOLD analysis project Ga0194047, IMG submission 160070) | Anoxic zone freshwater microbial communities from boreal shield lake in IISD Experimental Lakes Area, Ontario, Canada - Jun2016-L221-5m | ecosystem: Environmental > Aquatic > Freshwater >...
ACGAGGCCACCAAGTGTGAGTTCGCAACTGACGTTGGATCAAAGGCAGCGTCAGTACTTTCGTGCTCAACAATGATTACGGTCTGACCTTTGTCCACAACTACGCCAGGTGAACTTGGTGTCGTCTGCGCACAAACAGTGAATTCCATTCCAGCGTCTTTGTGCTCGTGAAGCTCCACGAACGCAGGCGTTGCGAACATCTTCAAAGTCTCTTTGCGAGATGGATAGCGAACTGTTGCGATTCGGTGCCAATCTGGGTTGTGGCTTCCCGCTTGATCAACAACCACGCCAATGTAGGCCACCATGCCACCCATTTCGTCAATGTTGAATGAAGGGTTGTAAAGGTCATCAGCTTCCATGCCGGTGATGTTGGTGACTACCCCATCGTCATAAATGGCAAACGGGCGGTACTTCATCAAGTTGAAGAACCACACGGTTCCGTCATTCTCGAACTTCTCTTCAAACCACTTCATAACGAGTGGTGTGTTCATAGTTCCGTAGCGCGGGTTTTCCGGTCTAGCCATGACTAGTTCCCCATTCTGCAGACGTAGCCTGCCTTGGGGTCAATCTTTCCGCCATAGACATCGTCGTACAATTTCAAAATTGACGCTTCGTCATTGAAGTCTTCGAGTTTCATCCAGTCAAGTGCATTGTCAATAAAGAGCAACCACTTTTCATCAACCCGATCATGAAGACCTTCACGACCCCATTCAGTGGTGCGCTTGGCGATCTGGGTTGGAGCAAACAAGAACTCAGGCTTTGGGCCTTTAAGGCTGCCCTTCGCAATGTCAAGAGAACTGCTGTCTTGTGCAGATTTCGCACTGTCTGAAGCTCTAATGCCAGCAACACTCTCATTGAACTGTGTTCCTCCACACATCATGGAGTACTTCAAATTTTCATTCAAGCGCTCATGAACTTCGAAGGTGATGTGACGGTTTCCACTGAAGTCGCAGTAGTTAGAGGGGGCAAGAGAAATCTTGTCAATCTCTTCGTAGCTGAACACTTCGTCATACATTCCGAGTGACTTTGTGAATTCGACATTCCCAGCCGAGGTGAGTCCCACCGTGTGGAGCCCACGGTTGTGGCAAAGAAACGCAGTTGAAATTGCGGTCTTCGAAGAAGCACTCGAGAAAACAACTTGAGTAGCTCCGAAGTCATTGTTGTCAAAGAAGTAGTCGTCCATCATGAACCCGGTGTAGAACAACGGATAGAGCAGCATCTGCTGGGTGTCGTAGAGGTCACCAGTTCTAGAGAACATGTTGACGTTGTAGTACCAGTTGTAGGCCTTGGCTAAGTGTGAACGGTGAGCAGAACCATCAGTAAAACCACGATCGTCAATACGGGTCGGTTCAACAATAAGTTCGTCTCCCATTGGCCAGTATCCAAAAAACCTTTGACCTTCGCTAAATCCCTGTGCCTTTGATTCAATTACTTCAGCGAATCCCCACACCGGAACGCGTCCCCATCCATCTTCTGCTGGGAAAAAGTCCCAGTAGGACATCATGTCGCCGAATTGGACGTAGGAGATGTTGTTAGTTGAGAATCCAAACTTCTGAATTGCCATGCGAGCTTGGCCCGCAAGAAGGTCGGGTGATGTTCCATGGACAATACGAGCCTGCGCATGGTCTTTTCTGTTGATTTCAATAAAAGTAGTCATGAGTCCCTAGTAAGCGCAATAAGAGTTCTGGAACTCGTCTTGTAGAACACAAGCATCTTCGTAGCGAGTGTCACAGTTGAGTTGCTCTTCAAGAATGCGAGTTTCAAAGCGCCATCCTTCTGGCATCTTTAAGATGTCGCCCAACTTTGAGAGCTTTTCTTCGTTCATTGTTGGATCAATTGCTTGGCTGAGAGCCTGCATCACGTAACGCTTACCCTCTGGATTAATGAGCTCGTAAATACGACGTCCCTTATTCCAAGCAAAGAAGGCTTTGCGATCTACGAATGATTCGAGGTAGCCACCCATGTTGAGTGCTTCAATCGGAATAGTGACTGATGCAATGAGTCGCATTGGTAGTCCTTGGAAATCTTCCATAACCAGCGGGTCAGGTTGTCCGTCTTTTCCAATGAGGTCCAGCGTCCAGTAACGAGGACCGTTTCGAACGCACAACGTTGCGCCCTTTTCCTTTGCAATGGAGTCAGTGTCAACTGCGTCCCAAGCTTCTTGTGGGCAGTCATTAATGAACTGAGTCCCCCACACTTCAGCGACAATCTCAGTTGGATTGACAGTGGCGAATAAGAATTCGCCGTAGCGAACCATGTACATGTTCTCCATGTGTAGATCTAGTTTTACGTCAGTCATACTTGCCCCCTATGAGTTACTGAATAGTAACTCAGGCAATGGCTGTCAGTGATTCCTTACTTTTTAGAGTTACGAGTTCTTGATGTGGTCATGAACCTCAAGCGTCAACTGATTGATCGCACGGCTTAAAGCCGCAATCTCCTTAGCAATTAGGAGTGTTTCTTCATCGACTTGGTATGTGTGAAGAGCTAGTTCGCTGGAAATCTGATCGGCCCGCTTTGCAGCGATCAAAAGAATTGCCCCCTGCATAGCGGCGAGGCAGGAAAGTAAAAGGTTGAGAAGAATAAATGGGTATGGGTCAAAACCGTGGTGTCCGTTGTACACCATCCAAATAGATAGGAAGCCCAGGGCGCTAAAGACAAAGCCCCACGATCCCATGCCATTACGCATCACGTCAGCGGCACGCTCTCCAACTGACAACTCATCGCCAGTTCTAACTCCCTTGTGATGCTTCCAAAGCGTCATTGGCAATCCTTTCAAGTGACTCAATAATCAACGTAGCAATGCCTCCATTCATTTGCTTCATAAGTCAATTGTTAGTCACGCAAAGTTCGTTTTTATAGGAATGAAACCCAGGAGTGTGGTGTGGGGTTTCAAAAAGAGCGCCAGGGGCTCCTTACCCAGCGGACAAAGAAACCGAGTAGCTGTCCCCTTGCTTAGCAGTCACGGTGATTTTCACTCCTTGGACGGTGATCGATTCGCCAACGCGTAGAGGAGCATCACTCAGATCAGCTCGTCCACCGGGCCGGGGGTAGGTTTGTGCCATTCCTCTGATAGTTGAAACTTTCATGTCGACCTTGTAAACAAGCACTCCAGCGTTATTTGAATTGAGAACGTCAAGTCCCGCGGTAGTTCTAGCCTCTAAAACCAGAATGTTGGAGTCATCAAGTTTCACCATCACTGCCTTAGAGTTCTGTGAATCAACACCCATTGATTCAATGGTGAAGTTAAGGGTTGAAGAAGTGAGCTTTGATTTTTCTTGACATTGAATCTGACGATCAGTTAGCCAACCCAGAATGTAACGGTTCCATGCATTGAGCTCAATGGCCGTTGTGGACCAATTGTTTGACATGAGGTCCCATGATCCATATGGGTTCGTTCCATCAAGCGTGTACCAGTCATAGAGCCCGAAGGTGTGCCCAGTTTCATGAGCCATCCACTTCCACTTCGCACCTTCAACCGTCATATATGCGTCAGCTCCCCCAGTGACACCATTAAGAACTCGGCCGTATGAAGTTGAGTAGTCCAGTGAATCAACAGCTCCTGGGAAAGCTGGGCCGTAGGCAATTTGATTCATGTTGACTGTTGGTGGCGGCAACACGTAGGCAATGTCGTACTTGGACAGGTCAACTTGCGCCCCCGCGGCGTTAAGGCCATCCATGAAGAAACTGTATGGATCTCCGTTGTTGTACGTTCCCATTTTGTACGTTCCAACAGGAACATTTAGATGAACGTAGGAACTGAGCGTTGAAAATTCGAATCTGACTCGATGGCTTGATTCTTTGTAATAAAAATCTGCGGTGCCATTAGCCATCTCCAAATAGTTCGTGCGAGGATCCCCGACCCCAGGCAAATCTGTGAAGTCGGCTGGAATAATTAATGCGCGTACGGTTCCACTGGCGGGGAGACGTCCAGACGCCCTTGGAAAACCATTGGACATAGAGCCTGATCCCGTTTGGTCAGTTAGCTGACAGGCTGATGTTGGTTTAAAGGCTGCGATCTCATTAACTCGCCGATTTCTAAGTAGTGCCGTAAGGGTGAAATAACCCCTCGAGTTGGCAAGAAGTCCTGAAATCGTCACTGTCGAATTACTAGCCACCGTTAATTGATATCTGCCTCTTGAGTAATTCTTGACATCGTTATTTGGCTCAATGACATCAATCAGATATTTTCCCGGATCCAGGTGAGTATCAAAACTTCCGTCGTTGGTCCTGGCAGTAATTTCGTACCAAGCACCGCCGTCTTTTTGAAAATAGATGCCAGGAGATCCCAGCGCCTTTTGATTGTTCGCGGGATCATAAATCCACGCCTTGAAATTGCTGTTACTCGCAGGTTGTGTGATCGATACCGGAATGTCGAAACTTGTTGAGCCTTGAGATGGAACAGAAGATGAAGCAGGAATCGCCAAGTTGATTATGTGTGAAGGAGCTGGCATGGTGCCAGCAAATGCGCCTGAAATTGGGGTTGCGGTGATTGAGGTCGTAGTTGTTGCTACCACTACTTGTGCTCCCTTTTTCCAGAGAAGCTTGCTGCCAGATTTAGCGCAGGTGTATTTGTAACCACCAACGACAACGACCTGATTAAGTTTCGCGCAGGTTGCACCCGCCTTGACTGTCGTCGACGCGTGAGTCGTGGAAGCAAAGATGCCAAGTCCAACCACGACACTAAGTACAAGTGACGAAAAGTGCTTCATTGGTTTAGTTTTCCACACGACCGCACATTCAATTCGGTCCGAGAATGCGAAAACCCCCCACCGTGAGGTGGGGGGTTTTCAAGAAATCCGGCGGCGACCTACTCTCCCAGGGGGGGACCCCCAAGTACCATCGGCGCAGATGGGCTTAACTTCTGTGTTCGGAATGGGAACAGGTGTGACTCCATCGCCAAAACCACCGGAAACTGTGCGCTTGCCTACCTTGCGGTGGCGAAACGGAGAGGTGGTTTAAACCCTCCGCTCCTTGAGCGTCTTAGAACGAGCACGAGCATCATTAAATTCAAGCCCTCGGCCGATTAGTACCGGTCAGCTGAATGCATTACTGCACTTACACTTCCGGCCTATCAACGTGGTGATCTCGCCACGGGCCTTACCTGGTTAACCCAGTGAGAAATTTTATCTTGAAACGGGCTTCGCACTTAGATGCTTTCAGCGCTTATCCCACCCGCAGGTCGCAAAACAGCCATGCCCTTGGCAGGACAACTGTCACACGAGAGCTGCGTTCGTCCCGGTCCTCTCGTACTAGGGACAACCTTTCTCAAATTTCTTGCGGCTGCATCGGATAGAGACCGAACTGTCTCACGACGTTCTGAACCCAGCTCGCGTACCGCTTTAATGGGCGAACAGCCCAACCCTTGGGACCGGCTTCAGCCCCAGGATGCGACGAGCCGACATCGAGGTGCCAAACTTCCCCGTCGATATGGACTCTTGGGGGAAATAAGCCTGTTATCCCCGGCGTACCTTTTATCCGTTGAGCGATGGCGCTTCCACAAGCAACCACCGGATCACTATGCCCTACTTTCGTACCTGCTTGACCTGTAAGTCTCGCAGTCAAGCTCCCTTGTGTCATTGCACTCAACAGCTGATTGCCAACCAGCTTGAGGGAACCTTTGGGCGCCTCCGTTACATTTTAGGAGGCGACCGCCCCAGTCAAACTACCCGCCTGACGCTGTTCCTGATCCGGATTACGGACCGAGGTTAGGGTTCCGGCGCAGAAAGGGTGGTATTTCACCAATGGCTCCAGGACAGCTAGCGCCGTCCCTTCAAAGCCTCCCACCTATCCTACACAAACTGAACCAAAACCCAACATCAAGTTATAGTAAAGGTGCACGGGGTCTTTTCGTCCTGATGCAGCTAACGAGCATCTTTACTCGTAATTCAATTTCGCCGAGTCTCTAGTTGAGACAGTTTGGAAGTCGTTACTCCATTCGTGCAGGTCGGAACTTACCCGACAAGGAATTTCGCTACCTTAGGACCGTTATAGTTACGGCCGCCGTTTACTGGGGCTTAGGTTCTCAGCTTCGCCTTACGGCTAACCGATCCCCGTAACCTTCCAGCACCGGGCAGGAGTCAGAGCGTATACATCGTCTTACGACTTAGCACGCTCCTGTGTTTTTGGTAAACAGTCGCTTCCAACAATTCTCTGCGACCTCCTCACGCTTCGGACGCGAAGTCCTACACGCTAATGAGGCCATCCTTCTCCCGAAGTTACGGATGCATTTTGCCGAGTTCCTTAACTAGAGTTATCTCGATCGCCTTAGTATTCTCTACTCACCCACCTGTGTCGGTTTGGGGTACGGGCACTACGTTCACTCGCTAGAAGATTTTCTAGGGAGCATAGAATCAGTGACTTCGCCTAATGGCTCGGCATCGTGTCTCAGGCATGTGAACCGCGGATTTGCCTACGGTTCGCCCTACGCACTTACCCCAGGACAACCAACGCCTGGGCTCACCTATCTTCCTCCGTCCCTCCTTTGCTTCCCGCCGCCGGATTTGTCAGTTCGATCCGAAGATCAGCCCCTTAGTACTCCAACTTTGGAATGGACGCGAACGCAGTGGTACAGGAATATCAACCTGTTGTGCATCGACTACGCCTCTCGGCCTCGCCTTAGCTCCCGACTTACCCTGGGAGGATTAGCCTTCCCCAGGAACCCTTGGGTTTACGGCGGAGGGGTTTCTCACCCCTCTCTCGCTACTCATACCAGCATTCTCACTTGAATACGCTCCACGTAGGTTTACACCTCCGCTTCATTGCAAATTCAACGCTCCCCTACCACTACACATAAATGTGCAATTCTAAGCTTCGGCTCTGGACTTGAGCCCCGTTACATTATCCGCGCAAGACCACTCGACCAGTGAGCTATTACGCACTCTTTAAAGGATGGCTGCTTCTAAGCCAACCTTCTGGCTGTCTGAGCGTTCTCACATCGTTTTCCACTTAGTCCAGAATTTGGGGCCTTAGCTGTAGATCTGGGCTGTTTCCCTCTCGACCAACGAAGCTCATCCCCCGTGGTCTCACTGCCAGTCTCTGGAGCATCGGCATTCGGAGTTTGGTTGGGGTCAGTAAGCTTGTAGGCCCCCTAGCCCATCCAGTGCTCTACCTCCGATGCTGAACGACTGACGCTGCACCTAAATGCATTTCGGGGAGAACCAGCTATCACCGAGTTTGATTGGCCTTTCACCCCTTACCACAGGTCATCCCCGTCATTTTCAACTGACGTGGGTTCGGTCCTCCACAAGGTTTTACCCCCGCTTCAACCTGCCCATGGCAAGCTCACTCGGCTTCGGGTCTGCAACATGCGACTGTACGCCCTATTCAGACTCGCTTTCGCTTCGGCTACCCCTCCCGGGTTAACCTCGCCACATACCACAACTCGCTGGCTCATTCTTCAAAAGGCACGCTATCGAGGCCATGTCCGAAGACATGACGACTCTTTAACTGATTGTATATCAACGGTTTCAGGTTCTATTTCACTCCCCTCCCGGGGTACTTTTCACCTTTCCCTCACGGTACTTGTTCACTATCGGTCTTCTATGAGTACTTAGCCTTATCAGATGGTCCTGACAGATTCACGCCGGCTTTCCCGGATCCGGCGTTACTCGGGTGTTCACCTAGAGATCTCATCGTTTCGCGTACGGGGCTATTACCGTCTTTGGCTTACCTTTCCAGGTAATTCTGCTACGAATCAATTTTGTAACTCTATGTAGGTTGTTGGTTCCTACTGGTAAATCCCACAACACCGCGTTGGCAACGCCCAATGCTTTAACACCAACACGGTTTAGGCTCTTCCCGTTTCGCTCGCCGCTACTAAGGGAGTCACTTTTGTTTTCCTCTCCTCGGGTTACTGAGATGTTTCAATTCACCCGGTTCCCTCTACCCGCCCTATATATTCAGGCGGGAGTCGTACCCCATAACGGGTACGAGGTTTTCCCATTCGGACACCCATGGATCAAAGCTTGGTAGACAGCTCCCCATGGTTTATCGCAGTCGCCCACGTCCTTCATCGGCTTTAGAAGCCAAGGCATCCACCGTTGACACTTTGTAGCTTGAAAATTAATAATTAAAAAAATATAGATGCTCGTGCTCGTTCTAAAATTCTCAAAGATCAGCGCAATGAAGCTCTACCCGCATCCAATACCCGGATCGCAGGGAACATTCATGAGGTCAGCGGTCATACATATAGATATGTATGACTTCACCTAAGGAACGACTTACGTCGCTCCTCCAAAACGGAAGACGAGAGCTTCAGACCTAGTAATCAGGCACCTGACAGGAACAACACTTGTTTGTTCCCCAGTGGTATTTACTACTAGCCGACTAACCAGCATTCAACTCGGTAGCTATCTGACCTTTGTCAGTGTGCTCCTTAGAAAGGAGGTGATCCAGCCGCACCTTCCGGTACGGCTACCTTGTTACGACTTAACCCCAATCACTGATCCCACCTTAAACGGCTCCCTCCTTGCGGTTAGGCCACCGGTATCGGGTGTTACCAACTTTCGTGGTTTGACGGGCGGTGTGTACAAGGCCCGGGAACGTATTCACCCCGGCAATGCTGATCCGGGATTACTAGCAACTCCAACTTCATGAAGGCGAGTTGCAGCCTTCAATCTGAACTGAGAGCGGTTTTAGGGATTGGCTCCACCTCGCGGTTTAGCAGCCCTCTGTACCGCCCATTGTAGCATGTGTGCAGCCCTAGACGTAAGGGGCATGATGACTTGACGTCGTCCCCACCTTCCTCCGAGTTGACCCCGGCAGTCTTCTACGAGTCCCCACCATTACGTGCTGGCAACATAGAACAAGGGTTGCGCTCGTTGCGGGACTTAACCCAACATCTCACGACACGAGCTGACGACAGCCATGCACCACCTGTGCTGAGCCCCGAAGGACACTACATCTCTGTAGCTTTTCCCAGCATGTCAAATCTAGGTAAGGTTTTTCGCGTTGCATCGAATTAAGCCACATGCTCCGCTGCTTGTGCGGGCCCCCGTCAATTTCTTTGAGTTTTAGTCTTGCGACCGTACTCCCCAGGCGGGGCACTTAATGCGTTAGCTGCGGCGCGGAAACCGTTGAAAAGTTCCCACACCTAGTGCCCACCGTTTACGGCGTGGACTACCAGGGTATCTAATCCTGTTCGCTCCCCACGCTTTCGCTCCTCAGCGTCAGTATTGGCCCAGATCACCGCCTTCGCTGCTGGTGTTCCTCCTGATATCTGCGCATTCCACCGCTACACCAGGAATTCCGTGATCCCCTACCAAACTCTAGTCACGACAGTTTCGGATGGCTGCCCCAGGTTGAGCCTGGGGGTTTAACACCCGACTAATCGAACCGCCTACGAGCTCTTTACGCCCAATAAATCCGAATAACGCTTGCACCCTATGTATCACCGCGGCTGCTGGCACATAGTTGGCCGGTGCTTCTTCTACAGGTACCGTCATTATCGTTCCTGTCGAAAGAGGTTTACAACTCAGAAAGCCTTCGTCCCTCACGCGGCGTTGCTGCGTCAGACTTTCGTCCATTGCGCAAGATTCCCCACTGCTGCCTCCCGTAGGAGTCTGGGCCGTGTCTCAGTCCCAGTGTGGCTGATCGTCCTCTCAGACCAGCTATCCGTCGTAGCCTTGGTGGGCCGTTACCCCCCCAACAAGCTGATGGACCGCGAGCCCCTCCCAAAGCGAAAAAACATTTCTTTATCTAATCATGCGATCAAATAAAGGTATCCAGTATTAGCACCGGTTTCCCGGTGTTATCCCAGTCTTTGGGGCAGGTTGCTCACGTGATACTCACCCGTTCGCCACTAAATCTTCAGGAGCAAGCTCCTTGGATTCCGTTCGACTTGCATGTGTAAAGCACGCCGCCAGCGTTCATTCTGAGCCAGAATCAAACTCTCCATCAAGATTTTTTCCGGAACCGAAGTTCCTTAGAAATCAGAGAGTCAGACGAGTGACTCTAATACTCGTCTAACAACCATAAGAACACGGGGTGCTCTCATGGCCTACTGCAATACTTCTTTGACGAACCACGTGACTAGTTAGATCTACTCAGCGTGGCCCGTACTGGCTTTTAGCTCTCGTTCTTCCGTTTTCAAGGAGCGACAACACACGCGACCGAAGCCGGAGGTGTGAAGTACACCATCAAGAATTGCTTCTTGAATCTGACTCTGAGTTACCCCCGAGTCAGGGATGCCTACCTTATCAGCGCGGTCTCTCACCTTGCAAATGCAAGCGAATCCGTCTCTGTGGCAGGACTGACAACCCTAGCAGGTGCCAAGACCCCAACGTGTCATTTCCGTGAAATCTAGGGCTTTTTTTGACTTTTCTAGAAAACCTGCAATCAGCAAGGTTTCATTTTCCCTGGCTGAAGTGCTTAATTTGTCGCTTGAACGTACTCAACAAAAGCACTCAAAGTTGCGATCAAGCGCATCTCTTCGATGTCTCTGGCGCGTGCATTGAGTAGTTCATCGGTACAAACAAGAAACGCGAGACAACGTGCACGACTAATTGCAACGTTTAGACGATTGCGTGAGAACAAAAACTCTGGACCACGAGGCATGTCCTCTGCAGTTGATGTTGTCATTGTAAAAAATACAACTGGAGCTTCTTGTCCTTGAAACTTATCTACTGTTCCAACTTGTACACCGCGTAATTGTTCATCGCGATTGAACATTGACTTGATCAAATTAACTTGATCGTTATAGGGAGCAACAACCATGAAGTCGCGTGGCTCTAACTTCCACTGCTCCCCCTTCTGATTAGTCCACTTCGTTCCAAGCAGTGAACGAATTTGCTCAGCAACAACGTCTGCTTCAACTTGTGACTCTGTTGAACAGTCAACGTGATCAACATTGAGCCATCTAAGTCCTGTTCCCACATCAGTGTTCTGCACTGCACAAGAAGCGTGACTGGTGAGACGACCTTCGTAAATCTGTCCAGAGATAAATGCACAAACGTCTGGATGCATTCGTCTCGTTACCGAGATGAACACTCCGTCGCTCGGTGCAATGGTTGCGTGGCCCTTTAGAACGTGTTCAAGAACGCTTGCACCTGAACCATTTGGATGTTCTGCTTGTGACACGTGTGCAAGTTGTAACGGGTCACCAAGCAAAATCAAATTACGCGCAGCATTCGTTGCAGCAATTGCATCTGCGAGCGCTAGCTGTCCTGCCTCGTCAACCACCAGCACATCAACCGGATATGCGCGAAGTCCGGGACGCGACCACATCCATGTTGTTCCCGCTAACAGGTTGTACTTCGTGCTCTCTAAGTCCTCTGCTTTAGGGCTGTACTTCACTCCGGGAAGTGCGCCTTCTTTTGGTTTCTGACCTTGACGAAGAATCTGCACGAGATGAAGCTCATCATTTTCTTTAAAGAGTTCGTACGTAGCGCTCATCAAGTTGTCAATCGCTGCGTGACTCATTGCTGTGATGCCGACGCGCTTTCCCGCTTTGATGAGTGAATAAATAATTCGTGAACCGCTGTAGGTCTTTCCAGTTCCTGGTGGGCCCTGGATAGCTACATAACTCTCATCAAGTTCAACGGCCCAACGCTGCATCTCATCAAGGTCTTCGCTGAAGAGACCGTTCACCGGCCCATTGCCGCTGGTGAACTTTGGAGGAGCTCCTGCAAGAAGCGCCATTGAAACCGGGTTCGGCGGATTTACTACCGTGCCATCAAGAATCTGTTCTGCGAGGTGAAAAAGGACTCCCGGCTTATCGCGAGGAGACACGTAATCATCAATGGTGAGAACTGAAGGAACTGCTCCTGAAGCGTCATGGGGCTCGGGCCACGTCATGGTGAGCGTGCGATTTTCAAGATCGAATTCTTTGATGTAGCCGTAGCCGTGTTCCACACCCACACCCGTAAAGAGAACTGTTACCTGCTTGGTGAACGCTGGGCTTAGAGCCTGCGCGCTCCACGTGAAGATTGCCTGTTTGATCTCCGCGCCTGTGCGATTGTGTGTTGATTCAATTGGAGAAACAAGTGACAGGTTCGCAATGAATTCTGGGTTGTCATACAGAGTTCCGAAGTCTGAAGCACACTCAATGAACTTAGGAGTCGTGTAGGCACTCCGCTCTCTACGCCAGTAATTGAGAAGATCTGCAAGCAGTGCTTCTGGCGATCCTTCTCCGAAATTCTTTAAACGCTCTACGAGCTCATCAGTATCAAGTTCAAACTCTTGAACTTCCATAACTGGATCGCGCCATTCAAGGTCAATGGGGCGCTGGCTTACGAGCCAGTCGCGAAGTGCTTTGGTTGCCTGCACGTCGTCATCGTTGTATCCAGCAATGCTGTCAAGAATCTTGGCGTCACCAGTCTTCATCCACTCTTCGTACTCAACAACCGCGCCCGCTCCGCCCTCGATGTCACCGTGACGCGTAAACCCAGAAAGCTTCTCTAAGTGTTTGAGGCCGTAAGACTCTGTTCCAACTGCGAGTGCATTGCGAGCAACGTTGAAAAGGTCGACAAAGAGTCCACCCTCAATGAGGTGTGCGAAGAGCACTTCTGATTCAGTGCCAGCAGTGAGACGCTCGAGTGAAGAGCGCTCCGTGTGGTTGTAGTGATACACGTGATAATTGGGATACTGCTCTCGGCGCTGTGAGAAGAACTCCACGAGATCTTTAATCATCTTCTTTTGCTGCTCGAGATTGTGTGCCCAGATTGCGTCGTAGGCCCACTCGCCATTCTCGTTAACTAGGTAGAGACCCGATAAGAAGAAGAGCTCATCCTTTGCCGTCCAGAACGGGTGACCTTCAAAGTCAAAGAAGATGTCGCCTTCATTAGGTTCTGGCATCAAGCTAAATCCGTGTCCGTAGACCGGGTCCTCAGTTGGTTCTACGAGTTCAAAAGCTGGAAGGTCGTCCGGGTGTGTTCGAGACTGCACCTGCAGTGCCGCTTGGCGAGTGAGTCGCTGCAACTTCTCCTCGTGAACATCTACAACGGGATCTTTTCGCGTCGAGAGCTCCACGAGAGTGGAAATGCCAGCGTCTGCAAAAGCTTCTCGTTCACTAGGTCGAATGTTTGCAACATAAATAAGTGAGTCAGCGTCTCGCCACTGCTTTTCGCAGCGATCAGCGAATTCGCACATCTCACAATGCGAGCAGGGCTCAGGAGTCGTTGCTTCTGGAGTCTCTTCGTTGAGAAGACCAGCCAGCTGGAGTCTGAGTCGTCGCCAGTACGGCGCGTACTGCTCAGCAACGAGTGTTTCCATCTCGCCAGATCCGAGCCAAAGGTGAATCTTCTCGGGAGATTTTCCCGTCAGTGCTCGAATGGCGTCTGAATAAAAGCAGAGCTGGAGCACGTGTCCGGGCTTTCCCTCACTTCTCGTTAACTTCGCGTCAATGGGCTCATAGCTACTGAATCCATCTTCAGCATCAACGCGAAGCAGGAAGTCAGCAATTCCTCGAATGCCTTCATGGATAAATGGCATTTGATAGATAACGTCGTAACCCTTATCGAGCGTGTCTGAAACTCGCTCCACCCACTGCGCAAAGTTCTCGTTTGGGTTTCTTCCAGGAACTGAATAAACCGA
>Ga0194047_10001632_pt1 | contig 13517 bp, 16 predicted proteins | sample JunL225m_MetaG_2_FD_160070 | JGI IMG/M metagenome (GOLD analysis project Ga0194047, IMG submission 160070) | Anoxic zone freshwater microbial communities from boreal shield lake in IISD Experimental Lakes Area, Ontario, Canada - Jun2016-L221-5m | ecosystem: Environmental > Aquatic > Freshwater...
CTCTGATGTCGCTGCCGACAGATGGCGCCACTTCGGTCAGTATTTTCTTTTCGATGTCCTGGTCGGGATAACCGACCTCGATCATGTAGAAACGGTCGAGAAAAGCCAGATTTTGCCGCAGTATCCCCTGGTAGAGACCTGTGGCGTCACCGGCTCCATTGGAGTTGGCGGTGGCGATGAAACGGAAGTCCGGATGAGCCGCTACCACTTCTCCCGTTTCCGGAATGGTGATGGGGCGGCCTTCGGCAATACCGTTCAGTCCCGCAGCAGTGGAAGGGTCGAGAAGATCGATTTCATCGATCAGAAACCAGCCACCTTCCTTCATGGCAATGATGAGCGGCCCATGCACGAAATCCATACCGCCGCCGGCATTGAGCCGATAGCCGCCGATCAGTTCCGGTGTTTCCAGCCGGGAGTGGGCGACGACATTCCAGAGGGGGATATTGAGCCGTGCTGCAACCTCGATGATGACGGAGGATTTGCCGCAGCCGGTCGGACCGGTGAGGTAGAGTGAGCGTTCGCCGAGGAGATACCAGGTGAACAGGTCCGACAGGGTTGACTGCCGGAAGATGTACTGGATGTCCTGTTGGGGAACCGCCGGATGTCCCGGTGTTCTCCCCTTGATGGTTACTGATTTTGGCGCGTCAATATTGAACGTGCTTCTGATTTCGTAGTTCATGTCTGCCTCCTGTGCAGTGTGTGGTAACCGGACAGGGAGACAGACTCCCGCGCAGGGATGTCATGCTCTCCCTGCCAGGTGTTGATGGATAATGTGTGTCAGTCGAATTCGTGGGCGCTTACAGCGTTTGCCTCTGCAAGAGCCGCTTCCTCAATCAGGTCGTTCAGGTCTCGTCCGGTTTCAAGGTGTGTGAGTACCAGACGGATTGATTCGGCAACGCAGTTGAGACAGGTATTGCTCCCCAGATGACAGCCGATACCGCTCAATGCTTTGACGGCATCGGTTGCTTCCAGTCCCGAACGGAGACCGTACGAGACCAACCGGGCAATGCCGTCAGCCATGGCGGAACCGCACCCTCCGGCTTTGCCGAAGCGCACGAATATTTCCATGGGAGCAGCGGTGCCCGTGGTGAGTGTTACCGTGGTGTAGATCTTGCCGCATGACGACCGGCGTTCGATGGTGAAGCCGGTGACAGCCTTTGGCCTTGGTATTTTCGGGCTCATGATGGCCTCCTTGTGATGGCAGTGTGCTGCCGTGTGATTGCTATGCTGCGGGAGGTACTTTCCAGGCAGTGATGATCCTGGGTGAACCATTGACCAGACGGGCAACGACGAGTACCCCCTTGTACCTGAATTTGAGCGGTTTCTCGTTGAGGAGCGGCAGAAGGTGACGGACACCCTCGACAGCCTCCAGCGGAATATCGCGCTCCAGGAATCGGTTTGCCCCATGCAGTGACAGGTTGACCTCTTCCATGGCGATATCAGGAAGATGTATTTCATCTCCCGAGCAGAAAATGTTGATCGGTCCATTCATCCCCGCACCTCCTCCCAGCCCTTCGGATAAACCTGGGGCTCCGGTGGAGTTGCAGCGGCAAACATGAACACGAAGAGCATTGCAGCTATGAGGATCAGCGACGCTATGGTCTGAAGAGCCTCCTTCAGATCTTCGTATCTGTTCTCGCGGGTGAAGGACTTGAGGTCAGGCGGTAACGTACCGGTGCGATAGATTTTCATCGGTAATCTCCTTTCGATGGGGGCAGACACGCCTCCATGAACGGAGATTTCCCATGGGGAGCGTGATGCCCCCTGGTGGGGTTGGTTCAGGCCGCTTGAGCTGCGAGTGGCGTGAATGGTTTAATTTCAAGTTTGACGAAACCGGATTTCGGCTTCGTGACCTGGTCGTAGATGTCCGGATAGTTTCTCTTGAGCTTGAAACTGTCGATCATTACCGACTCCGCCACTGATGTGACGTTGATCAGTATCCCGTCCGATGCCCCTTTGAATGCGCCATCCGCAAAAGTTAGGATGTCATTCTTCAGGATGTCCAGTCGTGATTCGAGAGCTTTCTTCTGTTCGTTCAATTCCAGGTACTTCCTGCCGGCATCCAGAATCTCCAGTGGGAGATCTAGTCCGACTGCATGGGAAGGACAACCGGTGCGAAACGGACAATAGCCGCAGAGTATGCCCGGCTCGGTTCGAGGTGCACATTCGCCGCGTGTTGCCGCAAGGATGTGCTGACCTTTTTCCATAAGCTGATTGAACACCAGCTTATTGGGCGCATAGCTGTTGAATTCCCGGTATGTGCCAGCATTGAGGTCTACCACCAGGATCGATCCGCCGATTTCCACTTCCGGATCGAGGGTGAGTTGCAGCAGACCCATCTGGACATGCAGCTGATCCACCCAGGATGCGTAAGGTTCGTCGGGGATACCGTCGGTTGACTTCATCTCCACGATGTGCAGCCGTTTTGTCTGCCGGTTCGCATAGAACAGGAAGTCAATATGGCACCTGATCTCAGGGAGCTGCGGATGCTTCACTTCAACTTCTTCATTGAAGAGGGCACCGCCGGTCCTGAAAAACTCGGCATACATGGCTTGCGCAGCATGGCCACGGGAAAAGCGCAGGAGTGTCGTGATGTCGTGACTGGACGGGCATTTTTTGCCGAGAGCCGCTTTGCGCGGGCAACCGGCAATGTCGGAGGCTCCGACGTATCCAGTACGGTCACCAAGATGTGAAGATTGTTTCTGCTGATGGGTCGGAATAGCCCGTCCCAGAAATGCAGCGAGCTTGCTCATGGCTGTCTCCTTTCAGATCAGAAATGGTATTGCTCCGACTGCGGTAAGCAGCGAGCCGAAGATGACGCCGGTAATGATCCGGGTGACGTTGATGCTGACCTTGAATTCCTTCTTGGTGGGAGCATAGACCGGCACCTGATAGCCTTTGACAGTTACGTGTTTGATGATGTGGGTATTCATGTTCTTGTCTCCTTTTCTGTGGGTTGTACCCGGCAGAGGAGACAAGACACCCCCGGTAGGGAGAAAGTCGTTGTCTCCCTGCTGAGGTAGGTTGTGAGTGAGTTCAGTCTGGAACGTCAGGCGCTACCGGTACTGCCAGCATTTGCCCTTGCCGTCCCATTTGAAGCCGTGGTCTTTCAGCCATTGGCGGGCTGAGGTGTCGTTGAAGTCCGGGAAGGCGAAGATCTCCGATTCATCTGCGGAGAGTTCCATCCTGATTCCCTTAGCCGTCAGATACCCGATGATCTCTGAAGTCGAAACAGGTTCGGCTTCGTGGGATGTTGGGGCGCTGTCCGGTTTGTTGGCAGTCTGCGAATTACCGGAAGTAGTGCTGGTGTTGCCGGCACTGTTTCCTCCGTTGTGTTCCGTCTGTCCGTAAAGGTCAGGATCTTCCTCGATATCCTGGGTGAAGATGTCCGAGGCGGCGGTTGAGGTAAGTACTGCATCCACCAAGCCGCGTTTCTTGGCCATTTTCAGGCAGGTGTTGTAGAAATCGGCAGGATTTTCGTGTTCGACTTTTTCTCCCTGCCTGGCGATTTTCCAGTTGCCGCTGTCATCCTTTTTTGCGCTGAAGCCGCGTCCACCAATGATCTCTTGCGCCTTTGCCGGGTTCTCCTTGCGAAGATCCCAGTATTCCTTCGGTACCGGCTTATTCGTCAGTTCAACTGGACCGACACGGAAACGATACTTGCTTTCCATGGTCGAACATGAACCGACACCTGTACCAAGACGCTGGCCTGCCGGTGAGTAGAGCGTCACCTTGATGCGATACTCACGATGGCCGAGATGCAGGTCGATGGTTTCCACATCCACGTCGTTTGCCAGTCTGAAGGTAAGCATGAGCTTTTCGGCGCCCGGTTTGAGAAGAACAGCTTTATCTCCGCAGCCGGGAATTGTGCCGTAGTGCTCGCCTGATTTCATGACGTCACGCATGACGTACTGGATCAGGTTTACCTGGGCCTTCAGTTCACTGATGTTGACGGCGTGGTGAGTGAGGGATGATGCGGTGGGGGTGATGGGAATGATTTGAGCTGGTGCGTTCATCTGTCTGTCTCCTTTTCTGTGGGTTGTGTCCGACAGAGAAGACAGACCTATCCCTTCGGGGATTTGGTAATGTCTCCCCGTAGTACTGTTGAGTTGTGGTTACTGGTTGTTAGAACGGATCGGTGTCATCGTGCGGAATGTCTTCATGTGCCTGGCTGTTTGATGGCACGTCACTCCCGTCGGGAATACTGCCATTTTTACTGCCCAGCAAAAGAAGCTTGTCGCCGATGATCTCGGTTGTGTAGCGATCTTTACCGTCCCGGTCCTGCCATTTGCGGGTTTTGAGTTTGCCGTCGAGGTAAACACTTTTTCCTTTCGACAGGTACTCGCCAGCTACTTCTGCGAGACGTGCGTAGAGGACAATGTTGTGCCACTCGGTACGGATCTCCCATTCGCCGCTTTTGTTCTTTACCTTCTCACTGGTCGCGAGTGAAAAACTTGCGACAGCGGTGCCTCCTGGTGTGTACCTGATTTCAGGATCACGACCCAGGTTTCCGATGAGTTCCGCGCGGTTCAAACTTGCCATACTGCCTCCTTGATGATTTTCCCGAAGCAAAGAGACAGATGTCTGTCCCGTAGGGAGAGAACAAAGTGTCTCCCGGTCGGGATGTGGTGAAAGTATCCGCCGCTTATAAGGCTTGTCGCGGAATTTGAGTAACAAAAAACCCACTCCGGCAATTGCCAGAACGGGTCGTTATTCTTCATCGATATTAGTGTCGCCAGGCAGAGGCCGAAAATGAACGCACCTGTACCTGAATTTAAGTCGTTTTACCCAAACGACTGTTCGGAAGGCATAAGAGCCTGTACCGAAATTCATCCGAAAAGGGGCAAAAGCGGCCCGGTCTTTCCGAATAGTTCATCCCTGCCGGGGCGATTCTTCCTCGGGCTATCCGAAGAAGTTTGTCCGGTAGCATGAAAGCTAGCGGAGTCTCTTTCAGTGAAAGAGTCTAAAATATGGCTCTTTTTTACCAGATTTGAACGCTGCCGTCAAGATTAATTAGTGGCTAACTCACTGTATTTACCTATGTATCAGGCTGTTTCACAGTTGATTACTAAACGTGGCAGCGGAAGGTAGTTTTTCAAAAATCAAAATGTAAAAATAACGCAAATTCCCCCAAATGTATCAAGGCACCATTCCAATCAGCCATTTCCAGACCGGCAACGCCCTGATAGTCAGGCCATCGATCTCTTTTTCCCAAGTTTCATTCCCGGTCAGAATCGTAAGCTGCGCACAGGATAGATCCCTTGATGCAGCGAGAATCCCCGATAATTCGCGTTTCATGGTTTTCGGCGCGGTGGTGTCCAGTGTCACCTGTATCAGTTCACTGATGGTGATACCGGAACGGATGACAAAATCGGTCTCCTTGCCCGCTGCGGTCTTGTAGCTGTAAAAATCTGCTTCATGACGGAACAGTTCGATCGCCACTGCGTTTTCCAGCAGGCGACCGGTGTCGGGCTGCTGCTTGAATTTGATTGCCTCGATCAGCCCCAGGTCAATGGTGTACCCCTTGCGCGGCGCCTTGAGCAGCTCTTTCAGCTTGGTGGAATACCGCTCCACCGGAAAGAAAAGAAAAGACTCTGCCAGGTAGGAAACATAATTCTCCACCGTATGGACACTGCGAAAGCCGAGCGCACCCTTGAGGGCATTACAGGTGTACTCGCATGAGTGGTTGGTAGTGAGATAGTGGGCCAGTTCGTGGATCTTCTGCGGATACTTAACCCTGTAGCGCCGGACGATATCCTTGAACAGTATACTGTCGAACAGAGTGGGGAGGTAGGTTTCAAGGGGGGTGTTGTTGACCACGACCTCCGGGTAACCACCCGTATGGAGCCATGCTGTAAAGTGGTACTGTACCAGCGGCTCGTCCGCGGGGTCGATACCCTTGGCAGTCAGATATTCGCGGAAAGAGAAGGGGAGTAGGCGAAACTCAAGATAGCGACCGGTCAGGTGGGTGCCAAGTTCGCGGCTGAGCAGATGGGCATTGGAGCCGGTGATGATCAGGGAGTAACCCTGCCGTTGCAGTCGGTTGACGATCAACTCCCAGGATGGAACGTTCTGGATCTCGTCAAACAGCAGCGTTGTCACCGGCCCGTAAACGGTAACAATCGCCCGCATCAGCTCATCGAAGTCAGCCAGCCCGACCAGTCGTTCATCGTCGAAGTTGACATAGGCAAAGTCACGACCCTGCAGCAGCTGAAAGGCAAAGACCGACTTACCAGCCCGCCGCGGCCCGGTAATCACCTTGATCAGTCCGATCTCCATCTGGGGCAGCGTCTTTTTCAGCAGTTCACGAAGGATAGTCGGTGCCAACAGGGTTCGGTCACGTTCAATTTTATGTTGGTTTATGGCAGTAGTTATCATGTACTGCAAAATATCATTATTTATTTAGCAGTACAAGTCGGAAAGTGCAGGTGCGGTGAGTTTGATCAAGACATCAAAACTGCATCAAAGAATATTTGTCATCTCCGTCAGTTGGTTGATTTTGGTTCAATTGGTGAGGCAATGAATCGAGTATGGCGTCCCCCTAATTTCTACGCCCCAGTTAAGTGGCTACGTCTTCTTGGTTCAAAACTGGTCACCAAGCCAAAGTGGTCTGATGCATATATGTCTGAGTAATGTGGAAGTGGAACTTCGTCAATGAGCACTTCCTCAACGTTGATCTCGACCTCCGCAGCAACTCCACTCTGCTGAAGGAACACATAGTCAAGTCGTTCATTCTTTCCAGAATCATCAGACCTTTTCGTGTTTGGGTTCTTTGCCGACCATGTGTATCCATGATCGTTCGGGTGCAACAGTCTATATTGGTCGGCAAAACCGTGACCGAGAACACTACTCAGAATTTCATAATCACGGGTCTCGCCAATAATATTGAAATCTCCAACAACAAGTCTTGGCCGTATTTGAGACGAGAGTGTGCTCTTGACTTGACTCAGTTGATGCCTCCGGGTTTCAGCCTCACCGCTTCCCTCAAACGCTCTTAGATGGGCACCAACTACATCAATGTATTTGCCCAATGCCCATGAGCCAACCTCTGCGACAAAGAATCCCTTGGAAGCATATTGCTCGATACCGGAGGTGCTGTTCCATTGATGGAAGCTCACTTGCCCAAGCTTAACTGTCTGGCAGCGCACCGCTAAGAAAAGACCTGAATTTAAGAGTTCTATGCCAAGAAGGGCGGACACCGTTGCCTGCCTAATCTCGCCCAGTTTTGCTGGTTCCACTTCGGTCCCAGGCTGCAGAGTCGGCCTGCCACCATCAGCGCCAACGAAAGCAGCTCTATTAATGCGTCTGGCCTTTGCACTTGCAGTTGCCGCCAACTTCTTTCGGACGTGTAAAGGCTTCTTTAACGCAAGTGCCATTAGTTTCAATTCTACTGTGGCCACCATCTCGGGCGAGGTTTCATCAACTACCGTGAGGTACTCCCCGACACCACCTGGGACAGTGTAGCCCTTCGCAGACAGCTGAGTTCTAAGTGTTTGTCGCGCTTCAGGAGCAAAAACTTCGCACAACACGACAATATCAAACTCGCAAGATGATATATGCTCGGCAATTCCCGAAGCGCGGTGAATGTTGTTGCCGACAGCTGCACCTGGAACCCATTCAGGCAAGAAGGCAGCGTTTAGAAAGAATGTCTTCATATTTACCTCACAGTGTTAATGAGTAACAAATTTGGTAGCTCGTGTCCTTGTCGGCAGCACCAGGTAAAAGTTCGACCCACTGATTCTGTACCGAGTTAGAAAAAGTATCGAAGATGAAATGGCCTAGGTGTTCATTGTCTCGTGTCTCGACATCACCGCCATACCAATCGTCATCTTCGAAAAGATCAAAAGTGGCGCTGCCTTCAAAATCCACTGTCATTTCGATATCCTGAAACGTTCCTGTTCGAACTCCATTGAATGTTGACTGTCGGTCGCCTGGGCGAATTTCTGTTGTGCTACCAATGAGGCGTACCCAAACCTCGTCTCCATCACCAGACTCATCAGACCTATTGCACTTAAATTTGTGAACGGTAACCCTTGCCATTGCCTTCTCCTTTCCTCAGTAAAATATCAACGTTACTGCTAACCGGCATAACCCGGTCTGTCGGGGCAAGTTCAGGTTAGGTTTGATCTTTATCCTTGAGAATACCCTCGCCTTTTGTGAGCCAAGAAATACCGAATGACATGATAGCAGTTGCTTCCAGCCAAAATATTGGGTCCAAGTGATCAATAGACGAACCACGAAGAAAAATCGCATAGATGGCTAATAACACGATACAAACAAGAATTATTGTTCCACATGTAACATAAACGCCGTTTCTTTGTCGTTTTCGATTTGTCATTGGCTTCGATGGGTCCGTCTTCCTGAATAGAACCAAGCAAAAATATGCAAGGGTAAGGAAGAACGCCGCCGCGAAACAATAGTGAGCACTTCCAACCATCAATTCGATCGTCGTCGGGTTCTTGTCTGGCGTTGTCGGGAATAGTGCGACGCCGATCGCAAATACGCATGCCAAGTTTCCGACAACATCATCATGCCTTGTGTAGCCGCGATATGACATCAGGAAGACTCCAATCGCGCACAGGCTGCCCACGAAGACGTCTCGCATTACGGTGTAGTAGTAATCACTGATCGACGGTTGTATCCCAGGGCTTTCGAGCAATACTTTTCCAACGACAAGCACGAACGGCAAAGCGATACCAATAATACCTATGGCTTTGCGTAGTCCGAGGTACGAGAGAACGAGCGACGAATCAATGGGTTTGGTACTATCCATATAGTCCTCGAAGTAAATAGACGTACGGTCTAGCGTAGAGGAACGCATCAATGTCAAAAGCCAGCCTGCTTAAGGAACTGATGGTAGCAGTTGAAGACATCAGCCGATGGCCCGAAGTTCAATAAATTATCTTGTAGATAACTTTGTACCCAGGGAATCGCCATGTTTCGCCATCGCTGGCAAATTTCCGGCAATCCAGCGGGATTACCTTTGAGCCCGGTTGAAAACGATCGGGCATCAGCATGGTGTTGCAGAGCACATGCTCCATATCATAATAATTTATGGAGGTTACTTCGAGCCTGGATCGTTGGCAGGTGTTTAAGACATAAACGGTAAATTGTGTTTTGTCTTTGTTGTATTCGTCCCAAATTTGAGGCGGGCACGTTTCAAGCGGCTGCGTCTGTTGGGGTGGCTGTTGCTGTTGAGGGGCCTGTGCTTGTTGTTGCTTCTGCTGGGCTTGCGCCAGTTGTTTAAGCTGTATCTGTCTTTGCTCTGCAGTCATTGCATAGCTACCGCTGGAGCTTTCTGTATATTGAGCTGAATTGTTCAGGGCAATCTGCTCTTTCTTCTGTTTGTCACGCTCCGCCTGTTCCTTTGCCAGCTTGGCTGCGGCAGCTTTTCTTTCAGCCTCCCTGGCCACTCGTTCCTGTTCAGCTCTTTCTTGCCGTTCTTGCGCCGCTCTTTCCGACTCCTGCGCCCGTTGATGCTGTAAACGCCGACTCTCTTCCGCGTCGCGTCGCTGCTGTGCCGCATATTCTGCCTGACGGCGCTGCTCTTCTCGGGCTTCACGTGCACGTTCTTCCTTCTGGCGGCGAAGTTGAGCGTCAACATCCGCCGACACCTGATTTGCATAATTCATCGTTGCAGCGCCTTGATTGATGCTATTTTGGAACGACTGCAAACCAGCCATCAGGTTGTTGTTACTTTCGGCATTCTGTTGCGCCTGTTTCGCTTCCCAGCGTATCTGCTCTTCTTTCTCTCTGCGGCGCTCTTCCTTCTCTGACTGGTTGCGTTGCTCGTTTGCCAATGCAGCACGGCGTTGCTGCTCATTTTGCTGCCGTATCTGGTGCAGCGCAATATTCTCTGCTTCCTGAAGACGACGGTCCTGTTCAGCCTTATTTGCGCGTTTCAGAGCCGCAGCATGCTCTTCCTCGGCATCTTCAAAAGGTGTGAGAGTAGCGCCTTTGATCGTTTGCTTTTCCACGCCGACCTGGGCTTGGCTCAGTGTCTCGCCTACAATGGTAAATTCAGGAGATTCTCCCGGCTGAAGAATAATATCCTCCTGAACATACTGATTTCCATTCTCACCAGTAAATTCGATACGATACGTCGTCTTTACTGAAGTGCTATAACGGTTGCGCCATTTCAAGGTAATGACGCACGCCTTATCGTCAATTCGCTTGCAGTCCCGTTTCCAGGAAAAGTCGATGCCGTTCTTTGCATTATCATTGAGTGTTTCAAAATTACTCCAGCGTCCAGGGGCAGCGGCATAGGCATTCAAAGACAGCAAACTTAAGAATAAACACGAAATTCCAAGCTTGAATAGTTGCTTCATCGCACATCCCCCTTTATGAAAATCTGACTAAAACAGCTCTTCCTTGCCAATATCCTTGCCACCACCGCACAATTGAACTGCACGCTCGAAAGCATTGGCCAATCGCTTCGCGTACTCCTGATTTTTTACCATAATTTTTGCTTGTTTTGTACTAATAGGCTCAGTGATATCTGGCCCTGTTGATTGTAACATGACCATATAAATCGGTTGCCCATCAGTAGTAGTATATTGTTCATTTGTATTGTACACTTCATCTGCTACGTATATGCTTGATTTAACGTTTGAAATATTTGCTAGATTAAAATTAGCAATGTATTTAACCCAATTATCGCTAAGATTGTTTTTAATTTTCTTTCTGATGACCACATTACAGCCTTCTATTTTTATGTCCCTATGGTAAATGTACTCATTAGACTTGTAGGTACCACCGTTATACACATAATTGTCAATATGAAATTCATCGTACTTTGATTTAATAAAATCAGTGGTTTGCTCTAAAGTAGGCCCTTTACTAGCATTAAGCGATTTACCCGCGCCAAGCTCAGCCGAATATGCTGTCGAATCTAAAACAACCATCATCAGTATTGACAAGGTTATACAGTGTATTTTGGCCATTAAATATGCTCCTTCAAGTGAGTTGTTCCGCTGCTGATACTGTCGGTTTTTGATTCTCGATTTCAATCCCCACTGGTTAGAACAGCTCCTCTTTGCCAATATCCTTACCACCACCACAAAGTTGTACGGCGCGTTCAAAAGCATTCACTAAACGTTTAGCGTACTCCTGATTTTTTACATTGATCCATTCTTCTTTGCCACTACCACTAAATTGTTTTGAGTCTGATACACCAGAAGAGAATATTTTTTCTTGTTTAGCTACTAGACGCACATAATATAATGGCATCCCATTGCCAGTAGTCACAGATGTATATGCACCGCTGCCATCATCGATTTTAGCCTCTACAGTAGAAATGTCTTCTAAATTAAATTTAGTATTACTGACAGAACTCCAACCTTTGCCGCTGGTATGTTCAGATTCTTTGAGAACAACAACATTACAACCTGATATGGAAATATCTGCTTTTCTGGTATATTCATGCGATGGAGATCCCATTACACCCCATACAATGTGATCAATATAGAACTCATTGAACTTTGATTTAATAAAATCAGTAGTTTGTTCAAGAGTAGGGCCTTTGTCCGCTTTAAGTGCTTTTCCTGCACCCAATTCAGCGGCAAATGTTGTGGTGGCAATAGAGATTAGAAGTGTTATCGAGAAGAGTATGTATAGTGTTTTTATCATTTGACTGCCTCCCAAAGATCAGTATCCAGAAAGAGTTACGCAGAGTTGTTTTATGCCCGCAATCCCGCCGACCGCTACGGAAATATTTTCTACATCGTAACAGTGCAATAAATCAGGTGACATATCTGGAGGGAGTTGACTTAAGGCATCATCAATGGCCTCTTGCAATGAAAAAGCAGTAGAATACCCTTTGACCATTACACGTTTGGCTGGATATCTGTCAATAATCGTACCCAAACCATCTCCAATAGTAAAAAATGGAAATGGCACTTCACCACCACTACCTTGAGTTGTTGAACGTATGTTTGCAGTTGCGGCTGGACCGATAACAAATTGTTGAACATCAACAATCTTTTCTCCGTCCGTAGTTCTGACGAGTACTTTTTTAGGAGCGTTCAATAGGTTGAAAATATCATAATCACTCCATTGTGTTAACTTGTCACCGCACACTTCACCAGTCGCGGGAAGTTGCCGGACCAATGAAAATACTGGTGGATCAGCGTCGATGTCATCAGCTTCAAACCTGATTAACTTTTTGTCTACACAGGTGTCAGGCATTTCGCCGGTTGCATAAAGAAGTAGTTTGCCATCCGAATAACGCGCTTGAATTTCTGCTGAAAGCAGCTCTTTTCTCATTGGATACCCCTTATACTTATGGATTGTGAAGCAAAGTTAGTTACAGTGCTTTACGACTGTGTAGCTCAGTTCATAAACACCTATCCCACCAGGACTGCTATCGCTCATTTTCCAGCCTCAAAAACAAAACCCGACAGAGCGGAAAAGGCCGCAATGTCGGGTTTGAAGGCAACATTTCTTGAGAAGCGCCATGTCCAGGCCTGTTCAAGTATAAAAACTTTATCAAGCGATGAATGCATAGCCTGACACCTCATGCAAGAGTGTTGGTTACTTTGAAATATTGATTTGGATGGGCAAAATTTATGCGAATTTGCGTACCACATTTTATCGTAGTTTTCAACCCTTATATGAATAATGTTATGTGAATGAAAGAGGAGTAGTTTTCCCTTTCACATCTCGGATCTTATCTTTCCCGGAATCTACAAAGGAGCACTGCCAAAACCGTCAAAAGCCATTCTGACAGTTTTGACAGTGCCGTCCTTCAGGAATCCATCAGCAAAACAGGGCTTAGGGTCAGGCTTCCAAGACGATAAGTTGAAGGAAGGCTGTCAAACGGCCGTCTTTGCAGTCTATATGTCCTCATGACAGACAGAACGGCAATGGATCCGATAATTACACCTGGAAGGGAGTAGAGCACGATTGTTTGAACAATTTGTCAGTCAATCAGGGAATGAGCCTTTCGAAGTCGCTGTTCAACGACTCTGATAATATCCTCAACGATGATCGGACGATGGTATGTTTCCCTGTAAGTGTCCGCAAGCGGTCTGATTGCCCCCTCCAGTTTGCCGCAGAGTTCCAGCATTTGGGTTCTCACGGTTCGTAGTTCAATCCCCGCTTCTGCTGCAAAGCGGTTCAGATGGGTCTCCATCAGATAGCGGGGGTCCTTCTGTCCACCCATCTTCATGGCGAACTTGTTGCTGACGCGTTCATACACTGCCGTGCTGAGCAGATCATAGAAGGGAGCCAGGCGAACCGTCCCGCCGGCATAAAGAAATGACAGATTCTTTGCATGGGAATCGGCGTTGCCGATCAGGAAGTTGAACAGTGCCCATTTGAGCAAGTTGAGGGTGTCGAGAATCGGTTCATCGCTCCACTCTTCAATCAGTTTGAAGCATGCCTGGAAACCTGGTCCACCTTCCTGCTCATATTTCATCTCCGGGATTACGCCAAGAGCCTGACAGAAGTCTTCCTGGTGGAGACGCTCGATATCTCCGGAAGCGATCCGTTTCCGATCATACCGCTCGACCATGTAG
>Ga0194047_10001634_pt1 | contig 13505 bp, 15 predicted proteins | sample JunL225m_MetaG_2_FD_160070 | JGI IMG/M metagenome (GOLD analysis project Ga0194047, IMG submission 160070) | Anoxic zone freshwater microbial communities from boreal shield lake in IISD Experimental Lakes Area, Ontario, Canada - Jun2016-L221-5m | ecosystem: Environmental > Aquatic > Freshwater...
GTAATAGCTGGTCCTGTCGAACCTGTGTTACCTGTTGGCCCTGTACTACCAGTTACGCCTGTTGGTCCTGTTGCACCGGTAATGGCTGGTCCTGTCGCGCCTGTGCCGCCAGTTGGGCCGACAGATCCTGTAGGTCCGGTTGGCCCAATAACATTACCGCAGTCAACAGTAGCGCCGGTTGTTTGGGTTAAAATTAAATGACCAGCGCCGTTGATTGTTGCTGATACGAATCCAGGGATTGGGCCAGTTTGCGATGTGGTGCCATCGCTGTAATAAAAAACCAAATAATCTTGGCTGTTAAGCACCACTGTGGTTATTAACTTACCAGTGGATGCTGCGTTAGCAATTTGAGAAACAGATGCTTGCTTAGTCACGCCACCTTGGACGACGACCGTTTGCTCACTACCTGTTAAGGTAAGCGCTATTGGTAGTTCGGTTATCGATTTATTGGCCATTTGTTTTTATTATGTGTAAGTGAACGCACCATGAGATGTGCCAGTTCCAAACGCAGAGATTGCGCTCACATCAACCAAACCAGTTACTGCATACGCTGGGGTTGTGGCTGTTATCTGATTTGGGTTAACAATTGTAAATGCTGCTTGTACACCACCGACTGTCACATTGATTACTTGTGGGAAATTCATACCCATAATAGTAATTGTTGTTCCGCCGGCCTGTGGGCCAGTTGTAGGTGATACAGATGTTATGGATGGTGCTAATAGTTGTGGTGATGGTCCACCAATAATTGGGCTAATGTCAATAACACCCTGGCCTTGATTGGTTGGAGGCATACCGTCGATAAAGAAGTTATCGTATTGTTGCTGTTGGTTCGGATCACCTTGTGTGTCGATCAGATTTGGTCGTGTTGCCACAGAGACGTCTGGTCTTGGGAAACGCAATGCAATGTTTTCAGTCTGACGCGCAGGCAAGCGCCATGGGTCAAACTTATCTAAATCTTCTTTGCAGACTCTCATGCCGGGGAAGTTTGGGTCCGGCATGAGGTCGACATAAGCCATCTTTCTGTTGCAGCGATCGCACACTGCTACAGAAAGAACACTGTTACCTCGAGTATCGAGGTATACAGGCATTATCTTACTCCAGCTTGGATTACAGTTAAACTGTCTCCACCTGTTGCGCCAGTAATACGAATTGCTCTAAATGGTTGACCTAAAAAATTAGCACCATTTGGAGCGCCTGTAGGCGCTGTAACCCAAGTGAAGGAAGCAGTGGTAAAGTTCTGTGCTACTACAGGATACGGATCTGTAGTAGACACTTGAACGGTACCAGCACTTGCGGAGTAAGTAACGTCGTTTGGTGAGATGTACTGATCAATAATTACTGGATCAGTGGACAAACCACCGGTTGGTACTGTTACTGTTACTTGACGCATAGTATGCCCCTAATTAGTTGTTTGTGTAGCCAGTACCGTATGGAGTGATAGAACCGTCAGCGTTACGTGCTGTGTAATCAACAGTAAATGTACCAGCCAATGTGCCAGTAATACCAGTGATAGAAGCAAGGCTAAAGCTGATAGTTGCATCCAAAGGACCTACGTTGTTAAGCAATGCTGTAACAGCATCAGAAACAACAGGAACATAAGAGATCACGCCACCAGTGGTAGTTGGAGTAATAGTACCAATTGATGTAGTTGTCAATGAACCATCTGTTGGGCTAGTTACTACCAAGCTAGTAGTGACAACACCACCAGTTAAAGTTGTAGGAGTAGTAGTTTGGAAGAAACGGATGTTTTCAATGTTTGAACCAGCTGGCAATACCAATGGAGTTGCTGTTGTGGAACCTACTTTATAAGTAGAAAGTGCTACAGGGCCAGTTACAGTTGCTGTAATAGGAGCGATGTAGTTTTGTTGTGAGCAACGTGCTGCACCAGTGTTTGATGGTAAAAGTGTGCCGTCGTTTGATGGGTTGTTACGCTTGTTAATGCGAATGGGGCTTGTAAATGTACTAGACATGTTTAGTTCCTTATCTCAGTGGGTATCCCAAACTGTCTCTGAGGCGCACTGCCAGGAAGTTAGCAGTCAGAATGGGATTAATCTTCCTATTACTACTAATGCAAATTTAAGGGTAAAGTCGCCCTAAAAAGCAAAAAACCCCGGGACTTTATCCCCGGGGTTCCAAATACCGCTTTTGGCGGAGTTTTGATTAAACGCCAGCTGTACCGTAAACGTTACGTGCGTCGTGCCAACCAGTAGCATAACGCTCGGTTGCTTTGTAACGCATAGAATCAGTTTCGAAATCGCCTTCCATGGATTTTTCCATTGGACGACGCATAACGAGCATGAGACCGTTTTCAGCATCAGTCTGAACCCACCAGGCTTTGCTAGAGGACAAACGTGTAACCACGTGTGTGCCTTTAGGCAACATGCCTGTTGATTTGATTGGGTTCAAATCGTTGTCAGCTGTACCAGAACGGAGAACAGATTTGAGGATAACCTCAGACTGGAACTCGAGTGCTGGAGGAACAACTAACTGTTCAGCTTTCAGACGAATACGCTTACCATTGTTGTCGATAGCAGAGCGAATTTGAATCAACATCTGTTCTAAAGATGTTTGGCTCAAAGAAGCAGCTGTAGACAATTGGTTTGAGTATGTCAAGCCGTTAGCTACTGGGTGTGAAGTGCTGATCAAAGTTGCACCGTCGCCGCCTACATAGCCAGGTGTGAACGCGAAGTTCAACAAGTTGGCGCAGAGGGTTTCCTTAGTTTCAATCATAGATTGAGCCAAGTGCTTTGCGAATGTGCTACCGATACGGATGTGATCGCCATCTTCCATTAAAACTTTGGTCAAAGCATAAGCCAAGCCATAGATTTGGTAGATGAAACGGGTGATGTACAATGTACCACCCTGATCGTAGCTAACTGGAGTGCCGTCAGGCATTGCAGGAGCTGCATTCATACCGAAGAGCATTACTTCTTCATGGTAGTTACGTGGAATACCTTGGATCTGTTCTACAAATCCTTTCCACTCGTCGGCGCGTTGTTCATAAACGCCATCAAAGACTTCGTTGATAATCGGTTCGACTACCGCACGAAAGTCGGTACTGCGCATTGGGGTTGCCATTTGCTATTCCTTTTCTTTCGTATTAGATTAAACCGCGATCGACGGAGCGACGAGCTGGCTGTTAGCGATTTGAACTTGAACGATGGTGTTTGTATCACCCCATGCGTTTAGTTCGCCTGTTGGGTAAGCTACTTCACGACCCAAACCAACCACTTTAACTTGACCTTGAGCACCAGCAGTAACTGCTGTTGGATTCAAAGCTGTCGTTGAGAAGCCAGCGCCACCAGAAGTGCCTACTGTTGTGCCATCAACTGGACGATAGTTAGTTGTTGCTGAGAAGTTGTATTCCTTACCAATTGCTGTTGAAGCAATAGAGCCGGCAGCTTGGATCTCATATACGAGTTGTGGATCTGTGAAGAGCCAGAAAACGACTTGAGTAGAAGCTGCAAGAGCTTCGTAAGAAATCCATTTAGCGACAGAGCGACGACCTTGTGAGTCTGTGAACTCAACGCCGTCGAAAGATCCGATTAAACGGTCGGTAGTTTGTGAAGCAATGGTCAGGGCGCCTGAACTATTTACTGCAACTGGAGTGTACTGGTAGAATGCTTGGCCAGCAGATAAACCGTTAGTTGCGGAAAAGTTTGGAGTTCCAGTGACATAGCTGTTCGTACCTGCGAAAGGTGTTGAACGATCTAAACCACTTGGGTGGAACGAAGGCTTCAGACCAAAGGGTTTTAATGTTGTAGACATTAGTTTTATTTCCTTTGTTATTTTGAAGAATGTTATTTAAAACGAATATTACTATTCGCCTTTGCGGCCTCTTTTTCCATTTCCAGAACACCACCTTCAAGAATTGAACGACCACCTTTACCCTCTTGCGCAGTACTTCGCACTTGGGCGGTGATGTTGCGTTGGTGATCCAAGGGATCTTCCAAGTGCATCATTTTCATCACTTCCTGATAGATTTCTTCTGGTAACTTGAAGAGAACCATTTCGTTACAGCTAACACAGCCTTCAAACTTGCCCGAGCTCATTTTACCTAGTGCTTCAAAGCCTTTGCCCAATTCGGCGGCTTTCACTGGTTCATAACCCAATGCCATGCGTTTGTCGATACTGTCATAATTATTTGTGGTGGATAACCAGCACAAATGGAATCCGGGAATTACCCCTTCTCCTAGGTCTGGCAATGCGCTATTTTGCCATTTATCCCTGAACGCTTCTGCACGTTCGCGCTTGCTTTTATTTTCTGGATCTTCTGCTGCAATCCGTTCTTTTGTTTCTTGTACGCGGTCAGCCAATCGGTCTTCTACATCGCGTTTAATTCTTGGGTTTGCCATTTCGTTTATCCTTTATTGTGGCGATCATACGATGCGTATGCTCGGATCATTTTGTTTCGTTTTTCAATATCGTCCCACGCACCTGCGTCTTTAATTGCCTGTACACGCTCACGGGAGAGTGTGATTGTTCCAGGTTTATTGGCGCTTGTGTTCGCCACACGGCTTGATGCTGTTGGTCCGGCTGCTACTCGTCTATTGGTTCCACTTTTTGCTGTATAGCGGTGTGGTAAACGAGATTGCAAACGATTGTCTAACTCATCCCAATACTCAGGATCTGCTGGATCCCAACCATCGGCGGCTAGCTCTTGATCTACTACTTTGGCAATTCTACTATCTGTATCCCGAGCCTGTGGGTCATACCAAGAGTTCTTTTTCAACCATGTTGTAGCATTACGCTGAACTTCTGTAGTGATTGGATTTGGAACGTTTTGTCTTGGTGTCTTGGCAGCCTCAAGTTGCTGTTTTTTATAATGTTGAACTTCTTTAAGGCGTTGCTTTGCCTCTGTAAGCTGTTCAAGATATTCCATTTGCGATGCTGCATCACCAGCTTGCGCTGCTTGCAACATTTTCATCTTGGCATATTCAACACGGGTAGCTTCGTCTTCGACTTGCTTATCCAATTGTGCGAATTGATAAGATGCTGCGGTATTCTCAACTGCAGCCAGGCGGCGGGCTAATTCTTCATTGCGTCGCTCAAGGGCTGTAATTTTATGTTTTGCAGAGGCTTCTCGTTGTTTAGCTAGTTCTTTTTTTAGCTTACGCTCTTCACGACGCGCTTCACGGATTTTCTCTCTGTCGTCTTCCGACTCACCGTCATTATCTTCGTCATCTTCTTGATGATCAGTGTTTTCATCTTCACTGTCGTCTGATGCCTCAACGGTTTCTTTTTCTTCCTCAATCTCTTCAGGAAGATCTACTTTGGCTATTAAGGTGCCATCTTCTAGTTCCTTTTGTGGAACGTCTTTTTCATTATCTGCCATACTTTTCTTTCAAAAGTTAATCTACAAACGCTTTCATTTTCTGCGCATACTCAAACGATTTAATGCGAGAAATGATTTCACGGGCCTGGATGGTGATGAATACTACTGCAGATCCTTCATCATCTGGCTGCACAACAAAACGATCGCCACCATACTTGATAGTGCGAACTAAATCACCTTCTTTACACCAAGGACCTTCGATCCATGGAGTTAAGTCTTCTGGTGACTTATATGCTAAAGGGCCAATTTGGCGAACTTTTGCAACGGTTTCATTGAAACGTAACGTCTGTCTGGTCTCATCCACAAGGATAATCCCGCCTTTACTGGTAGTTTTCTCACGTCTTAGTTGAACTAAAACACGATCACCAGCTACTTCTAAACCGTGATCAATATCCGGGAAACATTCCTGTTCCGAACGTAAATCTGGTTCGTTTTTACTGCTTATATCAAATGCCATTCGGCAATCCTCCAAGCCCTGCGGCTTATTCTTCGTCGTCTTCCCTCAAAATGTCGTCAATAAGGTCTAGTACTGCTTTAAACCCTTCGAAGCGCCCAACTAAACGTTGGTAATCTTCAAAAGTATTGACATTGTGGCCAGCGGTGAGGGTATCCGCTAGTTTTTTCTGTTCGTCTCTCGTACGAGAGATAATTTCTGATAGTATGTCCTTCATAATCTTACTAATGCAAGATTATGAAGAAAGGCGCCCTACAATTAGTAAAAATTGCCGCCGTCGATATCTTTAAGGTTCTTACCTGGGCCTACTTTGCTGCCTTTAGCCATTTTGTTGCCATTAAGGACTGCATTGTTAGCGCGCTTAGAACCAGAGGATCCTTTGTCGATTGTTTTCTCTCCAGGACCGCCACCAAAACCTGGTGTGCCTGTCATTTTGTAAGTTTTACGGAAGCCTAATTCGCCGCCGTCTTGTGGGTTTTTAGCCATTTGTTGCTCCTGTTGGGGGTGTTGGGGGTTGTAATGCTGCTTGTTGCTGTTGTAATCCAGCTTGATGTTGCGCTTGCTGTTGTTGCAGTGCAGCATCTAACCCAGCTTGTTGCTGTGCTTGATTTTGTTGTGCTGCTTGTTGTGCTGCTTGTTGTGTTACATCTGCTGCGTGTTGGAATTGTTGTTGCTCAATCTCAATGCCATGTTCACGGATGCTTTGTTCTGCTTCCATAGTGGCTTGACGGGCTAACATGTCTTGTTCATGCTGCATTGCAGCTTGATCTGATGTTAACTGTACTTTAGCGCCAATTTCGGCAATGCGTTCACGTGATGAGTTATTGATATCAGCCAATGCAATTTGGGTTGCGTTCTTTTGGTTGTCAATAGTTGTCTGTGTTTCGTATTTACCTTTGAGGTCGAGTACTTGACGTTGCAACTCTGCAATACGTAACTCGTAATCTTGCTCGTTTTTCTTGAGATCGAGCTGCATACGGTCTTGTGCTTCTTTTTGTTTGCGCTGGGTTTCTGCCATTTGAGTTTTGAGCAGAACTTGTGCGGTAGGATCTGCAGATGCAGCAGCTTCTTGTTTTTGTTGGTTGGCTTGTTGTACTTTTTGGGCCAACTGTTGGATTTGCTGTGTGTACGGCTGCATCTGTTGTTGTGCATCTAGTGAAACCATGTGGGATGCCAATGCAAGCGCTTGTTGAGCTTCTCTGTCTAGCGGCTTTTCTTGGTGCAAATCTAATGTATCGCGTTCACCACCAGAAGCCTGCGCCACATAATTGCGCATTGATTGCAAATAGTGCAATGTTAAATGCTGCTTGATATGTTCTAATGCGATAGGTGCAAAAGTAGGCCCAATAACTGGGTTGCCGCCGTAAGCTGGGTTATTTGCGTACTCTAAGTGAATCTTCAAGTGAGCAATATGATCTTGGTCTGGGTAAGCAGCAGCTGGACGGCCCATAGTCATAGAGACGTTTTCTAGCGCTGGGTTAGACTCTTTAGCACCCATTGGGTTTGGTAAAATTTCTTCAATGTTTGGAACTTTAAGCTGATCCAAAATGCGACGGTACATGCTACGGATCTCAAACATTCCTGGAGGCGCTGACTTAGCCAATTCCAAAATAGCTTGGTTTTGTGCAAGACGTTGAGTCTCAGAGAAGATGTTGGGATCTGATACTGGGCGTACATCATTGTTGTAAGCAAAGTCACGAACTTCAATTTCAGTGCCAGATTGGTTGTCCATCTCTGGTAAATACCAGTGATTTAAACGAGAAATGATTGCCAATGATTTAGCTTGGCTGCGGTGCATACGAGCATGAATGCTTGAGAACACTTTAGCACCTTGCTCAATCAGAGCTTGCGCTGTGCCAACTGGCATGTTGTTGTTTGCTTCGCCAATCTTTTCTTCAGCAGTAGTTACCACACCTTTGGCTGCAGCTGTTAGCCAGCCCATCAATTCTAATAGAACAGAAGATGGTGGATTGAACGGCATTGGCATTGCGATCTTACGAACATCGTCAACACCGGGCGCGCCTTCAATCTCCATTACCTGTGTGGGTTCAATCCTGTCAGATTGTCCACCAATGCGTCCACCTTTGAGCTTAAGCATTGTCTGACTGTTGTTGATATGAGCAGCGTCCAACAAAGCACGTAAAGCCCCAGTAAGAGCAGCAGAGAGACCACCAATAAGATGGGGGAGACCAATAGCATAAGCACCGCGCCAAGGAATGAATTTGTACTCAACATACCAATCCAGTTTTGTGAGTTTTTCATCACCGGCCTCCCAGTTGCGGTAAAGCGCTAATACTTCGCTTGTAGTTTCATCAATTGTTAAAATGTAAGGGGCGCGACGACCACCGGTTTCAGGATCATCATCCAAACGCATAAAGCAAGTGATCTCATAAACACGACGCAATCCGTCAATGTTTTTACCTGGCAAATCACGGCCTTGAATTTTGTTGTTAGCCTTTTCAGACTGAGTCATGTCATTGATTGGGGCATCAGATGAATACTCTGAATCAATGTCACGGTAGATACCTTGCTCAATACGTTGCATGAATACATCTTCAGTGATGTCTTGTACTTCAGTTACGCGTTGGGAGGTGTAGAAATTTGTTGATGCGTATGGGAGCAGGATGTTATCAATCGGGATCCATTCGCAAATTGGTCGGGCTTGTTCAGCGTCAAAACGCCACTTAAGAAATTGTGAGCCGCCTAATGGTAGTTGGGTAAACAGCTGCTCCATTTCATCGCGGTACTCTGGAACTTGTTCAGTCAACTGCCAGTTCATAAAGGTTACTTTACGATCTGCGGTTTCTTCTTTTTCTCGGCTAGCTTCGCCCTTAATGTTTGACTTAACGAGGCCATCAGGAGGTAATAGCTCTTTAGCTGCAGATGCAGCAAAATCAACGCAAGCCTCAGCCATGACTGGGTGAACGACTTTCGATGCGCCATCAAACGTAGCGCCACCAGGTGCATCTTTTCCAAGTCCTGTGCGGCGTAATCCTTCTTCATACTGTTTGTCTCGTTCTTTGCGTGCTTCTTTGTCAACGTCAATAAAATCTAAGTAATCGTTGGCGAGCGTCATCAATGTGCTTTCGTCAAGCACTTCTGCTAAGTTCTCATAGAACTCAGGATCTTTACGTGGGCCTTGCGTTGGTTGGAAGTTAACTACAACAGAACCATCATCTAGTTCAATAACTTCTTGCTCTACTTCGGAAGAATCCAATCCAAGTGCTTCTTCGTATTGGTCCATCTCGGCATCTTGCTGCTGCGCGTCTTTGATGTTTTCTTGCGTGTCATCAAGACCTGGCAGGTTGCCGCCCATCTGTAAAGGTATTTGTGGTTGTGCCATAGATTATTTAGTTGGTTTTACTAGGTCGTGAATCATAGGACCTAGCAATTTACGAATAAGGTCTGCATTTGGGATAGCAGTATCGGAGAAGATGTGTTTTATTAATTTACCAATGTCTTCATCGGTAACGTCGGTTATGAGAAACTTTTGTGGTGCGTGACCGGAAACAACCAGTTCAGCCTGCATGTCTGCTGTGGACGGCTGACCACCTTCCGCAAACTTCGGAAATACCCCTGATTTTTCAAGAAGAATCTGTTGCGGTGATTTTAAAAAGTTCATAATTGTCCCTATTACTACTAATGCAAAGAATTAACGTTTCCCGCCCTACTGGGCATAAGGATTCTCAAAACGCCTGTTATAGTCGTCATCTGCATAGCTATAGTCCCTTGCAGGCAGCGGATCTAGCTGTAACCAGCCCGAATCACGCAAAACACGCAGGGCTTGTGAAAGTGAATCCACATAGTCATCATGCCCCCCGGCTTCAGGGAACGAACAAACCTGGCGCAAGAACCGTTTTGCCCAATCGGCGTACTCGCCTTTCATTTGAGTGTCTTCCGGTATGAATACCTTACCTTTGGCCACTAGCGGCGCCACAATGTTTAAACGCTGCACCTTATCAGCGCGTCCTGGGTTATACCCCCTGACCGGTGCACCAGATGCTTGGAGTTCTTGAATTAAGGAAATACCGGCTGACTTATCTTCCATGAGAATGAGGTCTGCTTTACGGCCTTTACCAAACTCATCATCGGCGCCATACACAACTTCTTTAAAGTCGTCAATAACTTTACGGCGCAGTTCTGGGTAAGATAAATGCGCATCCCAAGCATCAAGTAAGATTACTGACGTTCCAGCATCTAGCTGGTCAAAGATTCCCCACACTGTGCAAGCTGTCGGGTCGTTCATTGTTTTCTCTGAGGTTGCTGGGTCGTATGAGGCAATTACGTATTCGAGGGTTGGCGTTGGTTTTTTAGCTGGCCACATACGGAACATTTTGCGTTTGATAATACCGGCCGCTTCTGGGTCAAGAATCTCACCGTAAATCTCTTGGCGACCAATGTCGGTGCCATCGTACGTCTCTAGCTGTTTGAAGAACGTTTCTGACAGGTTCGCCCGGTTGTCGTATGACGATGCGTTTGCAACGTAGACATCCCCGCCGACTTTTCCTTCGTTAAGGTCGACGATAAGCTCTTTTGGCTTGGGGGTTGTTGTGATGATCTGCTGGACACGGGGGATTCTAGGATCGCGCAGACGGAGGGTGAACTGTACGCCATCGTATGCTTGGTCAATATAATCGAAGGCGCACAACTCATCAAACCAAGCTCCGTGGTATTGCTTACCACGATAGCGTTCTGGCTCGGAGGCTGGGATTCCTTGAATAAGAGATCCGTTTGTGAGGGTAATTTCAAAGAGGGACTTGTTGTAATCTCGTATAAGTGACGCGGGTATGATATTGAGAAGACCGGAGTCTCCTTCAAAGCAAGTTGCACGGATATCATTAGAGGTTGGGGCGGTGACAAGCCAGCGAGTGCCGGCATACTTCCAAGCCCTAATACCAATCCAATGGCTAGCAGTGTGCGTCTTACCCGATCCACGACCGGCAAGCATAAGAAAGGTGTCGTATTCCCCATCGTCTGGTTCTCTTTGGTGCGGCAGCGCTTGTATCTGCCATCTGACTTGCCATATCGCTGCATCGAGCTGCGCTTTAGGCCAGTGTTTGTGTGTTTGTGCAAACTTTTTAAGGGTTGCTTCTTGTTGTGGTGTTAGCGACATGCTATAAATCCTTCTCCTACGAGAATCGTGTTGTCTGGGGCCGTTGTTTCAATATGAACGCACAACTGCGGCGGTAGTGGTGAAATTTTGGTGATGTATCTGCGTGACTGATGCACACGAATCGGTGGTGAGTCCTGTTCCTCCATCAATTTAATGCGAGATCTAAACGTAATGGTATAATTTTTGTCCCTGCCGTGAAACAATATGGTCGACCGTATGCCAAGTGAGTCAACTAGGTACTGAACTTGAAACGCCAACGTGCGGTTTAGGGTTGTAAACCGAAACCTGTCCTTCTTTTTGTTGTATTGCTTGGGTTTTGCATACAAAATTCCAGAAAGCAATTCTTTTCTCTGTTCCGGTGAGGCAAGTAGGTAGTTTGTTGGTATCCGTGTTGGGATGTTGGGTATTAACTGGGAACGGATGGACGGAATTGTGTTGAACTCACGTTCACGGTTCAGTCTAATCCAACCTGGCTTTATCTTATACCCCAAGTCTTTAAACTTTTCGTGAATAAAGTCATTGGTGTTTGGTATAGGCACCATGTTGTGGTTGGTTAATCGGTTAAAAAACCAGAAACCAAAAATAAATGGCGGTACCGGCAAGTCTTGGTGGGGGAGAGCTAGGGGTTTTGTAGTTGGAACCGAATAGATAAGGCGGTTACGTTTGTTTTTAAGGCTAAGTTCTAGTAGCTGCACCACTAAAATAGGCTTTAGTGGCTTAGTGAACTCACGAACCTGTTTGTATTCAAAGGTTCTGTCTCGGTACTTTTTGTTTTCAGTAGGTAATTGCAGGCGGTCATCACCTGATAGATGCAGGTGGTCGTCAAACATCACCTCATAACATGAGTTTGACCTGTATTCCTGAATTAACTTAACCTGAACCGGCTGACCATTGCGGTCAAACACATAGTCCCCGACCTTTAATTTGTAGGCTGGTTTCCAATAGTCAAGTGTTAGTACCTTCTCTGTTGCCAAAATTGCCATAAAAATTCTTAACGACCCAGTAGTCGAGCCATCTCCCTAACGGAGCGCGTATTTTGTTTTGGATTGGGATAGGTAAGCGCTGGATATCTATCACCTCCGTGACTTTGAGACGGAATTGTAAGAACCTAGTAATTTCTTTATCGAGTACTTCGGCTGGTACATCCACGATTTCAAAGTTGTTGACGTCACAAACCAATACTCGCAGGCCAATAAATTGCCCCTGAGCATTTTCCAATGCCCCTTTGATCTGGTATGCGTAATCACTCATAGACTTACTAATGCAAAGAAACCGTGTTTTACGCCCTTTGACCCAAAATTGTCAGGGTAGTATGGGTTGTCAGGGTTTGTTTTTTGCTAGTTATTGAGAATTATTCTCATTTGGACCCATATGAATCAAGGACTTAGCAACCCATTGTCAGGGTAGTATGGGTTGTCAGGGTCTAAACCAGGTTTGTCTATACTTTTTAATTTTTAATTTTAAAATTTTAAAATAAAGTGATATAGAGGGGTACTACCCATACTACCCTGACAATCGCTCTATAACTCATTGATTTATATAGACGCAAATGAGAATCATTTGCATTTAAACCCTGACAATTTGAAAATCAAACCCTGACAACCCTGACAATTTTTAAAAAAAATTTTAGAAAGTCGACTTTTAGGGTGTAAAAAATATAAAAACTTGAGGTTTGTGGGGCCCCCGGGCCAAGGGGGGTGGGGGTCTATAAATTAGGGTATCACCTCATAGGGAAAACCCCCTATTCCGCATTATGGTATCTCATTTCATAATGTGAAACCGATAGCCCCGCCAATATGGTGCGGTGCAACATAGCCACCTTGCCATTGTGCGGTGCAACATAATAACCACAATGGCGTCATGGTCTTTGTGCGGTGCAACATAACCGATACGCCATTGTGCGGTGCAACATAATAACCATGTTGCCATTGTGGATATATGGGTAAGCGGGTGCGAGGGTGCTAGGTGTTTAAACAGAGTAGATACCCAAACACCACCACCAATAGCACCCCCGCACATTTCACATTATGACAATCGAATAGGAATCGTTTTAAGCCCCTTTTTAGCCGTTTACCTGAGAGATGGGGCATGGGTATCAGAGGGGTGGCGATCTCGATTTTCGAGGGTAAACCCTTAGGGGTAAACCCCTAAGGGTATGTCCTAACTAGCGGGGAGGTTTAAACGCTACTAATTGACTACAATTAAAGGGCAGTATCCGATTACTAACCAATAAGGAATAGAACACCATGCTACTACTACCCGCACCAATCGAAGCCACCACCGCCAATCGTGAATCATGGCTCAACCTGATTGCTGACAAACACATTCGCCCATTGTTTGCATCTAAGGGCTACACAATCCCCGCCAATGTTCGCCTGTCATGCTCTCTAGCTAGTGGCGGGATTCACACTAAGAAACACCAAAAGCGTTTTACACTTGGTGAGTGCTACCCCGCTTCGATGTCATCTGATAACACTATCCAAATTATGATCGTGCCAAGCCTAGCCGATTCCGCTAGGGTTATTGATGTCTTAATCCATGAGTTATGCCATGCCACAGTAGGCAACGGAGAGGGGCACAATAAGGTTTTTGGGGCTTGTGCA
>Ga0194047_10001639_pt1 | contig 13489 bp, 10 predicted proteins | sample JunL225m_MetaG_2_FD_160070 | JGI IMG/M metagenome (GOLD analysis project Ga0194047, IMG submission 160070) | Anoxic zone freshwater microbial communities from boreal shield lake in IISD Experimental Lakes Area, Ontario, Canada - Jun2016-L221-5m | ecosystem: Environmental > Aquatic > Freshwater...
CTACAAAGCAGGTAGTAAATTTTAAACCGTTTCTCTTAAACGCTCTTCATCCATCTATTAAAAAATATCAAGACGAAAGTTTGTTTCAGAATTTTCAAATAGCAGCAGGCAATCTCAATTGGAATGATTATGATTTAATATTCCCTATTGATGATTTGTATGTAGGTGAAATTTAATAGGTATCTCATCGTAATCGTAAGAGCTTAAAATCAGAATACAGAACTATTATTTTATTTTTTGAAGATACGCTTCGGGCTTTTTTAGAAATTCGTCTTTACATCCTTTACCACAAAAGCCATAAATTTTCTCCTGATATAAGGTAGTATCCGTTAAATATTTCCAAACAGGCATTCCACAAACGGGGTCTCTCTTGGTAGCCAGTTGTTCTTGTTTTATTACCTTTTTAATGTCGCTGTTTTCAGCGGAAGCTTTCATCATGGTTGGTTGCTTTACTTCTGACGGAGCATTACAGCCCATCGTTGAAACCACTATCGCAAAGCTTATTATTATTTTATTTCTCATCCTCAATTACTTTTCAATGTATTTAGTGCATTATAAAATGCAGGGTTACAAAAGTAGTTTTTATTTTTTGCTAATCGTGTTTGCTTATAAAAACAACTAGTGAAGAAAAGGAAATTCTTTATTTAATTGGAGGAAACTTTTTACTTTTTAAGTAAGATGGCAATATCACCTATGAGCCTATCCACATCCTTCGGATTAAGTCCATCATATATGCCTCTTACATGTCGGTCGGTATCTACCAAGGCAAGCTTTTGTGTATGTACAAAATCATCATTACCACCATCACCACTATCTGCCGAAAGCAAATAACTAGTACGAGCCATATCATATAGCGCTTTCTTGCTACCGGTTACAAAGTGCCAACGACTTGCATCTGCATTTTGAGTTTCTGCATACGCTGCCAATACACTCACCGAATCATTTTCGGGGTAAACTGTATGAGATAAAAAAAGAACGTTCGGTTCGTTCTTATAAGCTTCCGCTACTCGTTGCATTTGATTATTCATCACAGGGCAAATGGATACGCAGGTAGTAAAGAAGAAATTGGTAACGTATAGTTTCCCTTTAAAATCATTTTCTGTAATTGTTTTTCCAGCTTGATCAACAAACGAAAAGTTTTTTACGATATGATGTACACTGTCTATCATAAACGAACCATCTTTTTTAACAGTATCGTAGCGGCATTCTCCTAAAAATGGCAGTTTCTCTACCTTGTTGTATCTAGAGGAGATGAAGTAACCCATTCCTAAAAAAAATAAGGTAAATACAATTAAAAATGGATACCCAATTTTACTGTTTTTAGTTTCAGTTTTTTGGGTTTCTTCTTGTGTCATTTCTTTTTCTGGATTTTTTTATAAAGATATTCAATATTAGCTTTCTTTCGCAAACTTATTTTGTGTTGTAATAAGCAATGCAAAGAAATGGAGTATTAATAGGGTAAACTATGATGAAAATCAGAGGATGTATTGCCAATGAAAGCGTCTTGAACATTCGGGAGTGTTGACAAATACGAAGCGCAAGCTGAATAAGAAACCCCAAAAGAAACAGTTGTAATAAAAAATAAAATTAATCGGAACAACAAGCCCGCTGCACTGCCCAGCTCCATTTACCAATAACATGATACGTGAGTACATCGTAAGGCACATCCACTGCTTCTATTTTTGGAGTGTACACATATTCGCGTTTATATTGCACCGTTACCGTTTCTTCGGTGGTGATACTAAACGTTTCGGGATAACCCAAGGTGATTGACATTTGTGTTTCTGGACATTCGGCAGGACATTTGGGTAATTGCCTAAGTGCAGTATGCAATTGCATCATCACTTCTTGTTCCAAACTACGTTCCATTTCCGATTTAAAACGAACATAATCTCTTCTGAAATCCTCTTGTGTATAGCGTTTCAACTCGCGATGCGTATGGTTACTTTCTTTCACTATCACTTTGTCGAACATCGGTTGAGGACAACCAAAATCAAAAACTTTATCGCCAATATGTGTTTTTGCTGAACTTGCTGTAACACTATCTTTTGGCAAACCTTCTATACCACCATCAGGTAGGCATATCCATCGTGCTGTCCACATCACCGACACAGCAATGATTACAAAAGGGTCGCCTTCTTTCACACCTCTTGCTAGCGATGCTGCTTCGTTAGGTAGTAAAGCAATAGGAGTAACTTGGGTATAAGGTTTGTCGTATTTAGGAGGTGATAGGCGAATAGACAATGCTACTTTACCACCCTCGTGCACTGGTGGCGATATTACTTTGGATAAAGCAATGGCTTTGTCGATGGCTGCTTTGTTGGCCATATACAAAGCATGTTCGTTTGCTTCTCTTCGTTTGGGAGGCATTTCCATTTCTTCAGGATGTAGGCGTGCATAACCTTCGATAATGTCGGAGCCTATGTACACTCCAATAGGGCTTTGGTTGACCTCTATTACTGGTTGCGATTTTTTTAATTCCATTTTTCGAAAAATTTAGAAATTAAAAGAACTTCGAACTTATTAATCTATCTGGAGGGAAGTTCTTCGTGCTGTAAAATTACAAATTATTCATTTTGCAGCCTGTTTTTTTCAGGAAATTATTTTCAACCCCAACAACAAAGTGGACTTGAAAAAGGAAGCAGTAAATTAAACCGTTTCTACCAGTTTTTTTATTTCCATCAATATCGGATTCCAACCTTCGCCATTGTTGTAGGTTTCTTTGTATCGTCTATCTCCTTCGGCCACTTTTGAATAGTCGCCTTGTGTTACAGTGAGTTTTGTTTGTTGGTTTTCTTCTTGCAATTGATAACACACCGTGAGGTGGTTTGCTGCATTGTTTTCCATACTCGAGTTTGGGTCGAAGGTGGTGTATTCGAGATACGTTTCGGGTTCTATTCGCACAATTTTACCAGTTACAAATATCATTTCCTTGCCATTGTATTCACCTTTCCAGTTGAGGGTATCTCCTTGTTTCCAAGTCGAAATAGCTTCGCAACCATACATGTATTTTTTGGTTTGTGCCGGATTGGTGAGTGCATCCCATACCGCATGAACAGAAGCATGGATAAGGATTTCGTTTTTGATGATTAATGGTGATTTCATAATGGGTTATCTTATTTGTTGTTTTGATTGATGAGGTAAAAATAATAAATATTTTAACGATAATCAATACTACTTGGTTTAGTAACTGCAAAAATGGGAACTTTAATGTTGAATCCGATGGAAGGATTGAAACGAGCAAAGGTTTTATTGTCGTCAGGCAAATTAGGATACAGGCCAAAGGTAATTTGAAAACTAGAGTTCAATAAGTTCTCGTTTCTAATTAACATTCCTAATGCATAAGCCTGATACACGGGGCTATTCAGAAACTGATGTTGATTGTTTTCAATCATACCTACACCTATCAATACCAAGGGTGCGAAGCGAAAGCCAATGATATTGTAAGGTACATAGGTCACCGTTTCGAAATTAACAATCATTTTTTTTGTTCCTGTCAAACTTCCATTGTTGAAACCATAGAGTTCATCAGGGTTTAGCGTGATGGTTTCGCCAGGTGCTTTATTAATTCCATTCACATACTTTAAATATATAAACTGTCGGAAATACCATTTATTGGATTGTAACAAATCGCTGAAATAATAAAACCCAAAATTAAAAGTAGCATTGTTTCGTATGTTGTCGTTGTAAAACGTACCATAATTGGCATATACCGAAAGGTAACCCAATTGGTCAAGGTGATTTCCATAAGAACATTGCATGCCCGAATAATAACGTAACCCTGTTTGCTCTACATAGCGTGCACCGTACAATAGCTGTATCAATGCACCTTCAGGAATATCTTCGTTGGCACCAAATCGATAGATAAAACGGTCTTTATAATATTTACGCAACGAGAAAGCCACACTACCTAGGGCAAACGAAGAGTTCAAGAAATGCTGCGAGGTATCGCTTTTTACTTCAGGTCGCAGTTGGTAATGGGTATCTTGGTATCGAAAGGCCACAATTAAATTGGTTCCTTTTCTATTGATAGGCGTTCCAAAGCCAGGATTAAAGCTTCGTCCAACCCATACATCGGAATTGATGTTCTCCACTCGATATTCTTTATACACTCGTTCCACACTGTCGGTGTAATTGGTCCATGTTTTCGATTCGGCTATTCCACCTGCCCATTTGGTAAGTGTTGAATAGAAAGCACGGTCGAGGTTGATGCCTGCTGTAGTTGCATTCTTCACACTAGGTCCAATGTTTTGGTTGGTGGTGTAAAATAGGTTGGAAGTGATAAATGTATTACGGATATTGTTGATGATGTAATTGCCATTATTGGCATAATTTCCCGAACCAGCATCGTAACTAGCATATTGAACAATCTTTTGTCCTAATCCACCCACATTACGTTCGGTAACATTTCCATTGGCAGAAGTAAAACTAATATTGACATTGGCATCCAAGGTCCATTTGTCGAGCACCATCACTTGAATATCGATACTGTCTTTAGCGCCTGCCACTTTACTGATGTAGAGTTGAGCATCATTGATGTAGTCGGTAGCCCTAAGCAATCGTTCGCTCTCATTGACGCGGTGCAAATCAAGTTTCTGATTTTCTTTTATTAGCAATATGTTTTTGATTATGTGTGTTCGCGTTTTCACGTGATAATGGTTGGCTATTTTCTGAAACGAATTGATGGCAATTCGATTGGTATCGGAAATGGAATATCCAAAAGGGTCGAACACTTTCACTTGAATCTTACGGATGTACTTACCTTCGAATTTTATATTCGGGTCAGCTTTTTTCTGATTGTCGGAAAGAGGTGCGTTTTCGTATTGTTGAGGAGCAGGGTCAACAAAAACGGCATCGTAAAGTAGTTGAGTGAATTTATGTTTCGAAGTTATTTTTTTTATTTTTTTATAAACCGCTAAGGTATCATGCGTTTGTGCCGAAACCTCGGCAATATGCATAGCAAAGCCTATGATAAGTATGATTTGAAATAAAAGCTTGATTTTTAATTGCATTTTGTAAATCAACCTATTCGGAAAACAAACCTATTAAAACGGATACCCAATTCCTATGTTGAAAGCAAGGAAACCATATTTCTGATTATTGTGACTCTCGCTATACTTAGCTCTCCAGTCGTAATTGTTATAGTTTTGTATCACCCAACGTTTGGCTTCTTCAAACTGAGGGTCGCGTATTTTCACACCCAAATCGAATCGGATGATGAAGAAACTAAAATCGGCACGTATCCCAAGTCCCGAACCCACTGCAAGTTCTTTGTAAAATCGGTTGAATTGAAAATCACCACCCGGTCTACTTGCATCAGGCTGACGAAGCCAAACGTTTCCAGCATCCACAAATATTGCACCATTCAATTGTTTTATCATTTTGAATCGATACTCCAAATTTAGTTCCAATTGACCGTCACCAAATTGATCGAAGTTGGCTAACCCATTGTTCGAATAGGAACCTGGACCTAGTGTACGGGCTTGCCAAGCTCGTATTCCATTCGCTCCTCCACTAAAAAAACTTCGTTCGAAAGGCAGTGAAGTAAAATTGATAAATGGTTTGCCAATACCCGCTGCTATCCGCCAAATTACTTTGTTCAATTCGTTTGGATAATAATAAAAACGATAATCTACATCCGTACGCAAGTACTGTGAATAAGGAACTCCAAACATCTTGTATCGTTCGTTTTCATCCTTTTCGAACGTGTTAGGTTGAATGGTGTTTATCAATTCATAAACACCTCGAAATATATTGCCTGACGATTCTACATTCACTCTGAAAAACGAAAAGTTAGTTTGCTTTTTAATATTTTGATTGTTGTAGGTAAATGTATAGCGTGTACTTGACGACAAGTGATTGGTGAAGCTATTGCGGATGTAAATATTGCTCAAATTGCCAAGGTAATCGCTAAGTCCTGAAGGTAGTTCTACTTTTACTATACTCATCACAAAAGGGCTAATGGAATGACTAATTTGTTCGGTTTGTTGCCATGTGTATCCAAACGAAAGATTGGTGATGTATCGGGTGTAAAAGTTTGGAACATTGTTGATGAGGTAAGGTCGATGTTGGTAAGTGTACGAACTGTTGAATATTGTTTTCGGATTCGAACGTTTAGAAGCTTTCACCTTGAAGGGCACTAAAAATCGAGGGATGTAAACATTTGCTTCCGGACCATATTCACTAGTATTGAATGCGCGTGTATTGTTCAATGATGAATTATTGTCAATTGTTTTGGTAGCTTCTATACTTCCTTTTAATCGTATTTCCAGTACTTCCGCACCTTTCAACAAGTTTCTGTTTTGATACACAAAACTTCCTCCTAATCCAATATTCCCCGAAGTATTTTTTCCTTCCGTTTCAAACGTATACGATTGTTTAAGTATCGGGCTGAGCTGAATGAAACAATTGAGTTTGTCGCTACCGGTAGTTTTAAAATTGATGTTAATGGTTTTAAACGATTTTATCTCCTGCAATCGTTTGTAACTATCTTCCACGTTTTTCAATTGATACAATTCACCTTTATGAATAAAAATGGTGTTCAACAACATCTTGGTTTTATAGCGTTGTTTGTCGGAATGCAGCAGATTATAGGCAGCATCAAGTGTGGTAGTTATTTTCCCAAAGTCATCTACCGACAAGGTGTCTTTGGCTTTTCCTGCTTGTTGTCTCGCTACAAAATCAGTTTCAATATAAATATCGTTTATATAAAATCGTTTGTGTGGAGTCACTACAATCGAATCGGATGTTTCGCTGTATTTGCTTGCAAAGTTCTTAATGCCAAGCATAAGGTTTACTTGATGGTTCGAAGAATCCCATTGGTAATAAATATAATCTTTTGTAAAAAGATAATATCCATTATTATTGAGTTCGTTAGTTATTCGTTCACGCTCCTTGTCAAACACATCCTCATCATAGTAGTCACCTCTTCTAATTAATGTGTTGGAACTGTCAGCAAATACATAATACTTTAGAAGTTCGTCAGGTATTTTGTATGTAAGGCTGTTAATGGTGTATGGTGCTTTTGCCTTTATTAAATAAAATTCTCTGGCTTGTTTTCCAATGGTGTAAACCACCGAGTCTTTTACGCTACTTATAAAATAGCCTTTCTTATTCAAAAAAGATTTGATTTGCTTAGCTGAACGTTTTGATAATATTGAGTCGTAAATGACTGGAGGTTCGCTTACATCGAGCACCCATTCGCCAAACAACTGCCGTGTACTTGTTTTGGTTCGTTTCCCTTTGGCTATTCTTTTTTCGTTTCGTAAAGCAAGTTTGTCGTTATGTTCTTTTCGCCTTCGTTTCACTCGGTCTTCGTTTACCAAATTGTGAAGCCATAAGTGGAACTTAATTACTTTAAAAATTTTTCGGTTTGGTTTCTGCTTGATATAGGCTTGTATATCGGTCTTGTCGAGTTTGGTATCTTTATCAATGATTCTGTTTTTTACAAGCAAATGTTCTCCTTCCTTCAACCTACGTGTAGGAAAGCATCCTTCCAATAACAAAGGAAGAATAAAGATAAGGAAAGCGTTTTTTAAAACCGATTGTTTGGTCACAAGTAAAATTTAGTGCAGTTTTGCACATCAAGTCGGCTAAATTACTCATTTATTAGAATTATGTTAAGGCCAATTGTGGCTATTCTTTTTATTTATTGAACAATTAGATTTCTTTAACGCTTCTATCTTTGACAGAATAATTTATGTTTGAATTGTTTTTTTGTAGCTCTAACTTGCATTCGCTTTCTTTTCTATATCTTTGAAACAAATTACTAATTCACAATTCCATTGATATCCAAAAATCAAATTAAGTTTGTCAATTCGCTCAAACAAAAGAAATACAGAGAAGAACAAAATTTATTTGTTGCTGAAGGGAACAAGGTAGTGAAGGAATTATTGGATTCTTCTATTGCTGTGAAGCAGGTTTATGCTACTTCCGACTTTATGAGAAACAATAAACTAGACCATTCGATAGAACGATTTGAGGTGAAAGAAAATGAATTAGAGAGGATTTCTTCACTCATGACTTCTAACGAAGTTCTTGCTGTTTGCGAAATCCCCACTTTCAATTTCGAGATTGAATCTCTTCAAAATAAATTAACTTTAGTATTGGATGAAATTAAAGACCCAGGAAACTTGGGCACTATCATTCGAATGGCAGATTGGTTTGGAATAGATACAGTGGTTTGCAGTCTTCACTCGGCCGACTGCTTCAATGCTAAGGTTGTACAAGCCTCCATGGGTTCCATTGCTCGAATTAAAATTGTATATAAAGAACTGGTATCTTTTTTTCAAGAATTTAGATTAAAGAACGAAGACCCAATTTATGGTGCGATGCTTGAGGGAGAAAATATATATTCGAGTAAATTGACAAAATCAGGCTTAATAGTTATTGGAAATGAGTCAAGAGGAATATCCGAAACCGCATTACCCTTTATAACGCATCGAATAAGTATTCCTTCCTTCTCTCATTACAAAACAGAAGGAGGCGAAGCTGAGTCGCTAAATGCGGCTATTGCCACCTCAATCATTTGTTCTGAATTTAGAAGAAGATAGATTGTAGTGAACGATTACGAAACGAAATGCTATCAAATTTTTTCTTTCGAAAATAGTTTATTACTCACCACGCTTCCTAAATACGAGCACGGGAAAAATACAAGAAGAGCCAAAATAATCACCCATATTGGATGAGGAATGCTAAACAAGTTGAAAGCTCCTAAACCCAGAAGAATTCCTCCTACCGAAATAGCATTTGCTGTTTTCTTGGTTGTTGCAAGAGATGAAGCAACCATCCCTCCCACCCACAAATGCTCCTGCAGCATAACCAATAATGACTAGTACAAAAACTATTGAAGGAGACGAAGCGATGTATTCTTTTACAGCATCAGGTGTGCTGAAATTCATGTTAGCAGGAGGAGGGTAAAGCTTGAATCCAATGATTTCAATTACTTCAATAACAAAAAAACTGGAGATAAGTCCAACGACTACTGATAATATATTGCGGAACATAAGAATTTGATTAGGGAAAGTAATAGGTAAAAAAAACTCCGATGCATCAGCATCGGAGTTTTTAAATTTGATTACTCAATAACTAATTTTTGCGAATATGTTTTCCCATCAATGGAGGCATTTACAAAGTAAATTCCACGTTGGTAATTGGTAAGGTTAAAATTCAAGCAAGTACCGTTGACAACCGATTGATTGTCGATATTCGAAACTTCTTGACCAATTGCGTTGTAAATTTTAACAGTTGCTTTTGCTGCTCTACTAACATTGAATTTTAATGTTACTGAGTTAGTAGCAGGGTTGGGAAACAAATTCATTTCCGTTGAAATAGCTGCTTGATCGTGTACTCCAACATCATAAATTAAGTTGCTAGCAATTTTGTAATACAATATATCAGCTGCGACTCCAGGGCCTTGAGGGTCAGGAGATGTTCCAGTAGAAACTCCATGTCCAGGAGAAGCATCATCTTGAACTATCAAGTCAACGAAAGAACTGCTAAGTTTGCTTGGAATAGCACCATAAACACTTTCGTGCCAATCAAAACCAGGCGAGAGATTTGGATCTGTAACATCAAGTGGAGCACTCCAACTGATACCACCATCATCAGAACGCATTAAATAAGTATGGCGGAAACTCTTTCCAGCAAGGGTTAATGAACTTGGAACAACGTCACCTTGGTTGTTTACTCCTTCGAACAATCCACTATAGGATAAATAAATCTTCCCTGAAGGATCGATACCTGCACTAGGGAAGGAGGTTAATGAGGTTTGATAAGTACCAAAGCCCAATGTAGCACCAGTTGGGTCTACGTAAATATTTAATATACCATCAGCTGGATGCCCAGGGAAATTTAGGTCAAGAACATTCGTAATCCTCACTGGGGCTGAATTACCCATGTTTTCATTCCAATACATTAATCCATCGGTTCCTGGGAAATAATTCATGCCTTGTCCCGTTGCAGTTCCTGGAGTTGAGCAAAGTACTCTCATTCTACCGTACCAAACATGAGCCATACCTTGATTGTCAAGCATCACTTCAACAGAAGCATCATTGGTTTCAAGAGTATCAATTTCATTCGCACTTGTTGGATCAAGCGTATCAGTATACATTGTTGCCGCATCGAACATTGGGATTGGGAATCTTTTTACAATAGTTTTGGTCCAAGTATCACCATTATTCACCGACTTTAATAGTACAACATCTACATCAAATCCGCCAGCAACAATAGCAATAGTGTCACCTTTAGCTTCAATTGAATAAGAGTCGCCTCCAAATCCTAAATAGTTAGATGAGTCAATAGCAGGAATAATATACCTTAAAATATCCCAAGTCACTCCACCATCTAATGAACGTGAATAGTTAATAGAACCAGTTTGTCCATGATTGTTGATCATGGCTGTTCCTCCACCAGTTCCAGAACTTGAAATAACATGCAGAGTATGTCCATTAGCTCCACCAACAGCTAGACGAGCCCAAGTGTCAGGAAGTCCAGATATTGCAACAGATGTCCATGCTCCTGTACCTTTTGTAGCCCTAGAATCCATGTGAATAGTAGATACTGCGGTTTCGTGACAAATAATCACTTCGGCACCTGAATTTGTAACCCCAAGGTTAGTAAACCCAGTTCTTACGGATTCAACAGAGGTTACAGGCCCAACTGCTGAACTTGAATTCCATGGGGCTGTTCCGAATGACCAATTAGAACCATCATAATAAGTATAACCTGTCCCTCTATCAGGCCAACCCGATGCGGTAGATTGAGACATTGTCCAAGTTGCACCAATTGTTCCATCAGGATTTCTCACTATACGATTGCAAATGGATGAATTAGTTTGAAGTTGATATTGTGTTGTTCCAATACGTTCACACGAATAAAATTTTGGAACACTCTGATGAACATTTGTTTGAAGCCCGTTCACCATAGACTCAAAGGAATTCGCACCTAACTGTTGATTCTTTTGGTATGGTATTGCCAATCTTGCAATAGCAGGATCAATCTTAATAGGACCTACAGCTGAAGGAACTGACGAAGAGTTTTGCGCTGTAGCAATTCCCCCTATTACCATTGCAATTCCTAATAGTAAATTTTTATTCATAGCATTTTAAAATTATTTGTTAATGTATAAGATTTTTGTTCGACAAATGTATACAAATCTAATCGGTAAAACAACAATTTTTTAACAGAATGATAATTTGGATTCTAATTATTTGTTAAAACCTTCCTTTTTGACTGTAAAAGAAAAGTACTTCTCTGGCGTGGCATAAGGAATTGGATATTCCGAATGAAGAATTTTAGTGGTATAGATTGCGCACAAAGTATTTGAGACACGATAAAGGTGTTTTCTTTTTGATTCGGGAGTTCCATCTAAAATTCCTTTCAAAACATCCCAACGAACATTGTTTGGGTTATTTCCGTAGTCATGCCAAACAATGACAGAATTCTCATTTTTCAATAGTTCAAAAGCATTAACGGTATCGTTTTTTACACTTTCATAATGATGGTCACCATCAACAAATATTAAATCGAATTCTTGATGATAACTAGTGAAATCAAAAGTTTGGGAATTAGCCTGAAGATGAGTAACATTTTTTAAGTCTTTCGAAAAGAAACGATGCAAACCAACATAATTTTTATCTTCACCCATATTCAATAGTTCATCATCAGGTAAGTTTAAAGTGGTACACTGTTTGGCTACTGATGATACATTAGCAACCGATTCACCCATCCAAGTTCCTATTTCGAAATAGTTGCAATGGGCTATTCCTTGTGCTAATCCTTTTAACAATGCTAAGTCGAGTGGGGTGGAACCACCATCCATGGAACAATAAGGTGAAACAACTTGGTTTAATTCTGGAACCAAGGCTTGTATATCAACTGTTTTTAATCCTTTTGGTAAATTGTATTTTGCAATTACCTCCTGCTTGTTGACATCGCTATCATCAATAATTTTATTCAACAACGAAGGTTGTTTTATAATTAGAGATAAGGCTTTTATTAACTTTTTTATTTTATTCATTTCAATCAATTATTGTTTCAACATTCCCTTCACTTGATTGATTAACCAATTGAAGTCGCGAAAAGTAGGGAACAAGTGGTGCATTTTTATTTTCGATTCTTTCGCAAAAGAAATCATGACAAATATCGCAATTCCTAAATAAGAACAGGTAGAAATGATTCCTGCCTGAAGAATGCCATACGTTGGAATCAGTAAAATACTAGCAGTCACAGTAATGATTAAGCCAATGAAATTCGCCATTGTATTCATCTTGTAATTTCCTGTTCCCGAAAAATAATGCCCGATGATGAGTATGATGTTGTAAAATAGAATACCTGGGGCAATTATGTAAATTACTTGTTTTACACCACCAAAATCATTACCGAAAAGCCATATCCAAAAAGATGAAGGAAGCAATAGCAAAGGGATGAGAGCAAGAATACAAATAAGTGTACTCATTTTTGTCATCTTAAGTGTAATTGATTGAGAAGATTCTGTATCTGTACTGTTTGAAATTTTAGGATATAAGATGGTTGCAAAACTATTGGTGATTAACAACAGCGATTCGGTCAATGAAATCCCATTAGAATAAACACCGAGGACGCTTTCCCCAGAGTACTTCACTAATAGGAAATAACTAAATCGAAAACTAATGAAGTTCATTACGTGTGCAGCTTGATTTAGAAATCCAAGTTTGAAAAGTTCATAACACAGCGGCTTAATTCCAGTAAATGAAACTGTTTTTAAATAAGGTAATATTAGAATAGTACTTACGATTAAACCCAATCCCATAGAGGCATATAAAGAATAAATGTATGCATCAATGTTCACTTGGTCGTAACTCTTGATGAGTAACCAAAGTATTGTGAAATTTATTGTCGTTTTGAGGAGCGCTATATAGTTGCTGCTATTTATTTTTTCTTTCCCTAATAGTATGGTAAGATTAGTTTCTAAAAACGAATTGATTAAAGAAAGAAGAACCACTGGAACGATGAACGATGCAGGGATAATAGCGAAGGACTTGAAGATAAAATATGAAATTGCACAAATGATTATCGACCATAAATTGCTTATTATGAAAAGAACAAAGATGTTGTATCGGGGAACAAAATAGACTAATGACGAACCTCCTATCATGTTGCAAAAAATTAATATCATAGCTATAGTTGTCACAATTAAACTAGCTTCACCTTTTCCTGATGCTCCAATGTGTCTCGACAATACAATGACGATTGCCAAGTTTAAAATGGCAATGAGCACCTTGATAATGAATGTGGAAGCAATTTTTTTTAACATTTACACAACATTATTTAAACATTTAGTGTAGAGTTCATAAAACTGTTTACCTATTGTGTTGTAATTAAATTTCTCTGTGATGTAATGATTTAATTTGGTTGCATCATAAGTTTTGAAGTTCAAAATCATTTTTTCAATGGACAATTCCAGCTCAGTTTGATTTCCTTGCTCGATAAGTATTCCATTATCCCTACC
>Ga0194047_10001641_pt1 | contig 13473 bp, 10 predicted proteins | sample JunL225m_MetaG_2_FD_160070 | JGI IMG/M metagenome (GOLD analysis project Ga0194047, IMG submission 160070) | Anoxic zone freshwater microbial communities from boreal shield lake in IISD Experimental Lakes Area, Ontario, Canada - Jun2016-L221-5m | ecosystem: Environmental > Aquatic > Freshwater...
ATATATACGTATGCCGGTTATGCGTGTGTGATGTTGCTATTGGTAAAATTCAAGCAACTTTTCTTCCCTAAAACTCTTTTTAATAATATTGATTTTGAACCTGAAGTAACTCTTGTAATTCCTTGCTATAACGAAATTGATGTGCTTGCATCCAAAGTTGAAAACTCATTTCAACTCGATTATCCCAAACATAAATTACACATCATTTTTATTACCGATGGTTCAACGGACGGCTCAGAAATTTTTCTAAATAATATTGAAGGCATCACCATTTTGCATGAAAATAAACGTGCAGGAAAAGCGATGGCAGAAAATCGTGCGATGCAATTTGTAAAAACTCCTTTTGTGATTTTTTGTGATGCTAATACAAAACTAAATACGCAAGCTGTAAAAGAATTGGTCAAACATTACAGTGATTCAAAAGTTGGTGCCGTTGCAGGAGAAAAAAGAATTGTGAGCAATTCAAAAGATTCGGCAAGTGCTGCAGGTGAAGGGATTTACTGGAAATATGAATCGCTGCTAAAAAAGTTAGATTCAGAATTACATTCCACTGTTGGCGGTGCAGGAGAGTTGATTTCCATCAGATGTTCGCTGTATTCAAATTTAGAACCTGATACAATTCTTGATGATTTTATGCAATCAATGCGCATTGCTATCAATGGATATAAAGTGGCTTACGAACCCAACGCTTTTGCCGAAGAAACCGCTTCAGCAAATGTGAATGAAGAGATTAAACGCAAAATAAGAATCAGTGCAGGAGCATGGCAATCGATGTTTAGATTAGGAAAAGCGTTTAATCCATTCCATGATTTTTTATTGACTTTTACTTTTGTTTCTCACAAAGTTTTGCGATGGACTCTCGCACCAATTTTCTTGTTGTTGGTTATTCCGGCAAATATTTTTTTATGCATCAATGAAGGTGGATGGTACACTGTTTTTATTTTTCTGCAAGGTGCATTTTATGCTCTCGCATTCTTAGGCTGGATAGTTGAAAATTATCAAATCCGAATAAAAATATTGTTTATTCCTTATTATTTTTTCATGACCAATTTGTGCATGTTTCTAGGCTTCTGGAGATTTATACAAGGAAAACAATCCGTTAAATGGGAGAGGGTTAAAAGAGGTTAATAAGTTATTGGTTGATGAAGTTATTGGTTGATAAAGTAATCGGTTGATTGGAGTGTCAAAAAAAATATTACCAATTACGGATTACCGAACACTGATTACCGATTACCGTTAACCAATAACCAACCCATCACGGCCTATACTTACTTTCTTTTAAAATTTTATCAAAATTCTTTTCGTCCATCAATTGTTCTAAAGTAATTTTCGGATTGGCTTTCATGTATTTATTTACGATTTGAAAACCTGCATACACACCAATGGCCGGTGCTGATTCAGCTGGAACTCCATCAGCAGAAGTAAAAGGACCATCGTTAAAATATTTCATAAACGATTGCTGATCGTCTTTATACAATAAATCTTTTTCGATAAAATGCGCCCACATTTCACCTTCGTTTGTTGCACACCATTCAATTTGTTTAGGAGTATATCCTAGAATGATTGAGTCGGGAGTATTCGGTAAAAGTGCTTGCATAAAATACCTCACTTTCCCTTCAAAAATCATGGTAGCAATAAAGCGTTTATCTTTTGATGTTTGGTCTTCAAACTGGCTAATGCCAAGAGCTTTAATGGTGTTTGGAACAACATAATCTTTTCTCAATTTCCGAATCATGAATTCAGGAAATTCCAATGCACGATAAAAATGAGAGAATTGATCTTTCATAAACATATCCAACCCAATACATATCAAATTATCATAGGTAACATTGGCATACGAATATTCCGAAATGAAAGTTACATATTTTGGAGTGGCACGTTTTGGAAACTCTTGTTTATAAATTGCATTTGCTAATCCAAGTTCGTCTGAAATATCTTTTAAATCTCCAAAAGTTGAATCCACTCGTTTTTGTAAATTTCGGAAAGGAGTATATTTTACCAGCATGCTCAATGGTTTGATAAATAAAGAATCAGAACCGTCTCTGTTTTTCATATCCATCAGATCGTGAGCAAACGAAAGATAAAACGTTCCATATTTTTGGTGCAGTTTTACTAAACCATTTTCTACATCATTTGTATCGATTGAGAAAAGATCTTTTTCAAAACGAGCGATTGGAGCCGGTTCATAATGGTCTGGTATTTTTACATGAGATGTCTGTTTTTTACAACCATTGCAAGTCATGATAATCACAAGTGTGCACAATACTAAGATGACAACTAATTTGTTTGAGTTATTTTTGAACATGCTACAAAAATAATTTTATGCGCAAAATATTTAGCTTAATGTTTTTAACGGTGATATTAAATCCCGTTTTTGGTCAGATAAAAATTGGAATTAAGGGCTCGCCACAGTATACGTGGACAAGCACCGACAGTAAATCAGTAACAACATCCGACTCAAGAATGAATATTTCGTATGGAGTAGTGATGGATTATTATTTTACCGAAAATTATTCCTTTGGAACAGAATTGAGTTTAGGAACATTTGGTGGAAGCATCAAACCTGATTCAATTCATATAGGTGGTTCAAGCGGTAGTTTCATTAAAGATATGAAGCTTGATTACAAATTGCAATATTTTAATCTTCCACTCATCTTAAAAATGCGAACCAAAGAAATTGGATTCACCCGGTTTTATGCAGAGTTTGGTTTGGGCATGAGTTTTAATTTTAAAGCTAAAGCAGATATAACTTCTTCAAGTATTAATACAACCAATGTGGATGTTAATAATCCCGATGCGAAAGATCAGTATAACTTAAGTCCTGGAATAGGTGTTAACTTTTTTCGTGCTTCATTAATTATGGGAGCTGGAATTCAGTATAATGCATTTGCTAATACCATGATAGTTGCAGGTATTCGATACGATAATTCATTGAACGATTTTACATCTGATTCAAACTTGAAATCGAGAATGAATTTTGTAGCTTTGAACCTTGGTGTGATGTTTTAATTTTTCTATACTAAACAATTTGCAGACTATAAAAATTTCCCTTGCGCAACTCAATTACCACACCGGTAATTTTGAGTTGAATACTTCAAAAATTATTCAGCAAATACATCAAGCAAAGCTTGAAGGTGCTGATTTGGTAATTTTCTCCGAGTTGGCTATTTGCGGTTATCCTCCACGTGATTTTTTGGAATTCAAAGATTTTATTCATCGTTGTTCGGTGAGTGTTGATGAGATAGCAAAAGCGTGTGTTGGCATTGCAGCCATTGTTGGAGCTCCATCCATCAATCCAAAAATTGAAGGAAAAGATTTGTTCAACTCAGCATTTTTTTTAGCAGATGGTAAAGTGAAACAGGTTCGACACAAAACGCTTTTACCCAACTATGATATTTTTGATGAGTACCGATATTTTGAACCCAATACTCATTTTGAAATCATCGAATATAAAGGGTGTAAAATTGCATTAACTATTTGCGAAGACCTTTGGAATATCAACGATAACCCAATGTACATCATCAATCCGATGGATAAGTTGATTCAACAAAAACCAGATGTGATGATCAATATTGCAGCATCACCTTTTTCAAAATCACAAATTGAAAATCGCAAACAGGTGATGATTGATAACGTTAAAAAATATCAAGTTCCTCTATTTTATGTGAACCATATCGGAGCACAAACGCAATTGATTTTTGATGGTGGTTCGATGGTGCTTGATAAAGATGCAAATATGCTGAACGAATTAGTTTCATTTACAGAAGACAATGGTTTGTATGAATTAAATTGCAACGATAGAAGTGTAAAAATTTTACATCAGCAAAAAAATAAAGTTGCAACAACTTCAATGGAAAATATTCGTGCAGCATTGGTATTGGGTATTAAAGAATATTTCAGAAAACAGGGATTTCAAAAAGCAATTCTTGGTTTATCAGGTGGGATTGATTCGGCTGTGGTGATGGTTTTAGCTATTGAAGCTTTAGGAAAAGAAAATGTCCGTGTGGTGTTAATGCCTTCAAGATATTCCTCTCAACATTCTGTTGATGATGCGTTGTTGATGGCAAAAAAATTAGGTGTTCAATATGATATTATTTCTATTGAAGAAACGTTTAATGCACTCGAAAAAACTCTAGCACCACAATTTGGAAAATTACCTTTTAGTGTTGCTGAAGAAAATATGCAATCACGAAGCCGTGGAATTATTTTGATGGCGATGTGCAATAAATTCGGATATATTTTATTGAACACATCCAATAAAAGTGAATTGGCTGTTGGCTACGGAACTCTTTACGGAGATATGTGTGGAGGCATTTCAGTGATTGGTGATTTATATAAATCGGAAGTATATGAACTCACCCAATTGATAAATGAGAAAGAAGAATTAATTCCTCAAAATATCATCACTAAACCACCATCTGCTGAATTGCGTTTTGATCAAAAAGACAGCGACTCATTACCGGATTACGATCTGCTTGATAAAATTTTATTTCAATATATTGAAGAGAGCAAAGGTCCGAATGAAATTATTGCAGCAGGTTTTGATGACGCAATCGTAAAACGAATTTTGAAGCTTGTAAATACCAATGAATACAAACGTTTGCAGGCACCACCTATTTTACGTGTTTCACAAAAATCATTTGGCTTTGGAAGAAGAATGCCAATTGTTGCAAGGTATTTAAGTTAAAATTTTGCGTAATTCATTTAGCATTATTCCGATTGATGAAACTGTCATCCTGAATTTTTTTATGATTAACGAATCCTTCCTAAAAGGAAGGTGGCTCACGCAGTGAGACGGAAGGTGTAAAATGAGAATGTGCAAAACACACCCCGTCATGCTTCGCCTGACACCCCTCTCAAGAGGGGATTTATTAAATCCTTCCCTGCCTACCGTAGCTATGTCTGTGGGTGGCAGGCAGGCTAGTAAGGAAGGTGGCTCACGCAGTGAGACGGAAGGTGTAAATGAGTGATTAATTTTTTGTGCGCAGTGCTTAGTGATGTTTTGTCATAGTGAATCCCGATAGCTATCGGGAGAAGGATCTGCTATTGCGCGAGCCGGCTTTGTATGTGTGCCGTCTGTGAAAATTACAGGTCGCTCCTAACGGAGCTAAATATTATTTGCACCTTTTTCTACAAACAGGCAACTCCGAAGGAGTTGAATATTTATAGCTATACATTTTCTACAAACAGGCAACTCCGAAGGAGTTGAACTTGAATAACTCCGAATGAAATTCGGGGAATAGGAATCTCATCACCGACACCCCCTCTGTATCTCCATCTTGTTCTCGACAGGCTCGAACTGATATTTAGTAGAGTTGATGGATGAATAGAAATATCAGAGAAAAACGTAACTCACGAACCATAGGTCTTCGACAAAGGATATTCTAACCGCTAATCGCTAAAAGCTAGCAGCTAATGTCTAGTAGCTAAAAACTACTTCCCACTTCCTTTTAAAATGGTACTGATGGTGTACAATAAAATTCTGATATCAACGGCAATCGACATGTTTTCGATATACAAAATATCAAATTTCAAACGCTCTACCATTTGTTCCACATTTTCGGCATAACCGTATTTCACTTGTCCCCACGAAGTAATTCCAGGACGCACCCTTTGAAGATGTTTATAATGCGGTGCAAGTTTGATGATTTGGTCAATAAAAAATTTACGCTCTGGTCTTGGACCAACTAAACTCATTTCTCCAATCAACACATTAAAAAACTGTGGCATTTCATCCAAGCGATATTTGCGCAACCATTTTCCGATAGGCGTTACACGAGTATCATTCTTTTTTGCAAGTGCCGGTCCATCAGCTTCTGCATCTATACACATCGTTCTGAATTTGATGATATGGAATGGCTTTCCCAATAAGCCAATTCGTATTTGACGGAAAAAAATTGGGCCGGGAGAAGAAAATTTTATGGCAATGGCAAGAGCTAAATAAATAGGAGAGAAGATTACAATTACTAAAAATGAAGCAACGATATCAATAGTTCGTTTCACAGCTTTTTGCCAAACAGGCAACATCTCATAATTGATTTCGATGAGGACTGTTCCCAACACATTTTGCATTTTAACAGAGCCGGCCATCATATCATAAATATCAGGAATGATTTTTAAAATCACTTTCTCATCTTCCAACATATTCGTTACCTTAATGATCTCGTTATGCTTGGAACTTTCGATGGCAATGATTACTTCTTCAACATCATATTTTTTAATCAATTCGGGCAAATCTTCATAACTTCCCAGTTGATTTAGTTTTGTGTTTAGAAAAGCGTTGTTTGTTTCTGAATCAACAAATCCAACTAAGCGATATCCTTGAGAAATACGATCAGTTATAATTTCATTCACTAAGTCGAGCGCACGTAAATTATTTCCAACGATAATGGTATTGAAACCGATTTTTTTATTGCGTAATAAATTTTTGATATGCGTTGATGAGATGATTCTAAAAAAAATAGTAATGCCGTAATGAAGAATAAAAAGCGTAAAAACAGTATAGTAATATGCTTTGTAAGATTTTACTTCATCATCCAATAAAAGTAAAAAGAAAAGAATAATAACACCGATAACCGAAACAGTAAATGTGCTCGATAAATCCTTTATTCTTGAGCGTTTCCAAACATCATTGTAATAGCCTGCAAAATAATAAAGCATTAGCCAATACAACGGAACATACACTAAACCTAGGTAAAAATTATGACTTGTTTCAAACGGAATTTGATAACCAAATTTATCCGGTTCGATAAAATATTTTCGGTACAAAAAAAAGGCAACCCAAGCTATTGCCGCAGCAAAATAATCGAGAGCTATAAATAGCACGGTATGTGTTTTTCTGCGTTTCAAAAGTGTAATAATTTAATATTATCCAGAAAAGTATTTTGAGGAACAGTGGTATTGTTGTATACAGAAATAGTGATTTGGAAAAGTGTTCCCGGGTTTGTTGCAACCACATCTTGATCTAAACACACATACACTTTATTCCATGCAGTTGTTGGGTTGGTAACCAATTCGGGTATTCTGTTTAAGTTTCCATTTTGATCAAACGACCACATTTCGATGGCTATTTGAAGGTCTGATTTAAAATCCATTTCAAGGTAAATAGGAGAACCCAAACTAGGCTCTAAAACTTCTTTTTGAAATTCGCTGGATATAATTCGAAATTGAGTATTGGGTTGAAGAATAATCTCACCTGAATATTTCCCGAGATTGATGGAAGGTGTTAGATTGGTTGAATCTTTTACTTTAAGAATTTTTCCTCCCGGTGAATTATTCAAGGTGTCGTATGAAAAAGCTAATGACGAACCTAAAATTTCAAACCCTTCATTGATTGAAAATTTTGTTTGAGGCAAATATTTAAAATCAGGATAAAAGGTATCAACCACATTTGGCAAAAGTTTAACATTTGGATAAACAACACGAGCCACAAATGGGTATGGAATTCGGTCTTCATCTTGTCCTGATTTCATGATTCCTGCATCAAATTCAAGTTCTGTTAAACCAGTTTTTTGGTCGGGAATAAATGCTGGTAAACCAATATTTCCTAAAAGAGTTCCGTTATCGTAAATCCATACATCAACAAATTTTGAGGAAGAATCGCCTTGAACAACGCTTCCATTATTTGAAGTAGAAAATCCAATTTTAGGAATATAAATATAGGATGGAATTTTTACTGGAGTTGTTTCTAAATAACTGCATGATGAAAACATTGCCGAAGCAAAAAAACAGAGTCCTGCAATTTTAAATAGAATGTGCTTGTTGCTTGTCATTACCTTTTGGCAAAAGTAATTTTTTTTAACAAAATCAGGCATTAAACAAATTGCTGGGATGCAATTTCTCAATAACCTGATGGGCAATTCGTAAAGATTGATAGGATTGATAAACTTCGTTCGACATTTTTTGCCTGTTGATAATGGTTTGTGCAAATTGCTGAAGCTCGAGTTTAATAACATCTTGGTTTTTTGATTTCGAATTGACCACCGATTCAGCATAAACCCCGTCATCATTTTTTATCAATTTCCGAATCTGGTAGTCAGCAAAATTTAACGTCAGCATTTCATTTTTCTGATAAACTTTTATGCAATCTTCATCCGAGCTATCAAAATTTCCGCAGCTAACATTTGCCACACAGCCGTTTTCAAATTCTAATCGCACATTTAAAAAATCGGTAAATGTATTAAACAAGGATGCGCCATTTGCCACAACCTTTCGAACATTCGATCCGATTAAGGTTGTAAGTAAATCAATATCGTGAAGCAACATTCCAAAAACCAATGAATCATTTGAGATGCTTAGTACTTTGTTTTTTAAACGTTTGCATTCAACGTAATAAGGTTTTTTTACAAATTTTTTAAAGGCACGTAATTCAGGATGCAAGCGTTCTTCGTGTAAAATTTTAAGGTTCACATTGGCTTCGATTGCAAGTTCATTTAATGAACGAGCCTCACGAATATCTTCAGATATCAAGCCATTTAACAATACATGCTTCGAGTGCATGATGGCATTGGATGCATATTTATAATGAGTACCAACAGGAGAAAGAATATCTACAGCATCAACCAAATCCATCATCGAATCGAGTTGGCTAAAATATGTTATGCCGCTTTCTTCAGTAATTGATTTTGCATTCTCCTCATTGTGATCAAACAAACCCACCAACTCAAATTCGGGGATTTCGGCAAACCTACTAATATGTCGTTTACTTAATTCATTAGCACCTACAATCCCGATTTTTATCATGTATTCATATTTAATTAACGATTCAAAAGTATAGGCTTAGCCTAAAATTCCTTTTTCAGTTATTAACTATTTTCATTTCACTTTCAACTAATAACATAATAAAATGTACACTCCTTTTAAAATTTAGATGTAAGATTTAAGAATGAAAAATTTATACATGATAAAAATAGATAACTATGAACTAAGCACTGACAACTATTAACTAAAAATACCATATTTGCACTTCATGATTGATTCGTATAAAGATAAAGGTGCTCGTAAAAAATTGGTTGAGGAACTTAAAGATAAAGGTATTAAAGATTTGGCAGTATTAGCTGCAATAGGTAAAGTACCTCGTCATTTTTTCTTTAGTAAAACATTTCATGCACATGCTTATCTTGATAAAGCTTTTCCAATTGGCGAAGGACAAACAATTTCACAACCTTACACTGTAGCATATCAAACTCAAATGTTGCAAGTTGAAAAAAATGATAAGATTTTAGAGATTGGAACAGGTTCAGGTTATCAAGCTTCAATTTTGATTGAAATGGGAGCGAAAGTTTTTACCATCGAACGTCACGAGAAATTACATTTGAGCGCTTGCGCATTAATGGATAAATTGAAATATTCTTTTACAGCAAAATGTGGAGATGGAACTAAAGGATGGAAAACGCATGCTCCTTATGATAAAATTATTGTTACAGCAGGTGCACCCATTGTTCCAAATGATTTAGTGTCACAATTAAAAATTGGTGGTGTCATGATTATTCCTGTTGGGGATGAGAAGAAGCAAAAGATGTTCAGCATCATCAGGAAATCAGCTACCGAATTTGAGAAAATCCAGCTTGATAGTTTTTCATTCGTACCCTTAGTTGGTGAAAGTGGCTGGCGTAACGACCGTTAGATTGTATTGTATTTTACTCTCTTTGTTTCGTTTGTCCAATATATCCTACAAGTGCTTTTTACTCAATAACGTCAATATTTTACAAAGATTTTCCATGTTTGTTTTTCTGAATAAAACAGAGGTAGTTAACAATTTGGTAATATTTATAATAGTTACCAAATGAATCTCTTATACATTTGTTTGTGTAAACAATTATTAACCAAATTAATTTAAACATCATGAAAAAAACATTATTAACATTATCATTTGCAGCAATTGGATTATTTGCATTTGCTCAAAAACCTGCAGCAGGCGACAAAACTGCTGAAGCTGTATTGTTTTTACAAACTGGTACTTCACCTATTAGTTATGGTTTAAACAATTCTTTAGGGACTGTTCCTGAGTTAAGATTACGTTATTTCTTAGCTTCAGACATGGCTGCTAGAGTTAGAATTGGTTTTGGAATGTCTTCAGCAACAGATAAAGTTTCAGACGGTGGAATAACTACTCCAGTAATTGCTGAAATTAAAACATCTAGCGGGTTTGCCTTAATGTTAGCACCTGGTATCGAAAAACATTTTGCAGGAACAGCTAAATTATCACCTTATGTAGGTGCTGAGTTACCAATTGGTTTAGTAGGTGGTACTACTGTTGATGTGAGCAATGCAAATGTTGCTTCTCCAACACCTTTTAGTGTTAAAACTGGTGAAACTTATAAATCAGTTACTGGTAGCAAATTTATGATTGGACTAAACCTTGTATTGGGAGCTGATTATTATGTTACAGATGGTTTATATGTTGGTGGTGAAATGGGACTTGGTATTTTTCAAATGGGATCAACAGGAGAAGGTACTTTAGATAAAACGAATGGTGCAGGTGTTGCTTTACCACAAGCTAAAACACAAGCAAGTAGTACATTTGATTTATTCGGAGTTTACTCAACTGGCGGAGTTCGTCTTGGATATAAATTCTAATAAAATATTATTTAATAGAAAACCCGCCTTGTGCGGGTTTTTTTATGCGTTTTTATTTTTGTTCATTTTTTTGCAATCCATATATTTTCATTATACTTGCAGGCTTTTTTAAGCGAAAGGAGAACATAAAAAATTGACAAACACACAAACTAACGATTCAGCAGAATTCGATTGGAGCATCGACAAAGAAGGCTTCAGCAGGTATTCATCAAACGAGCAAGCTCAAATGGAGAGCATGTACGAAAACACTCTTAGCAGTATTACTGAAAGAGAAATTGTTAAAGGAACCATTGTAGGTTTCACCGAAAAAGAAGTGGTTTTAAACATCGGATTTAAATCGGATGGGTTAATTCCGAAAACAGAATTTCGTGACATGGCCGAAATTAAAATTGGCGATGTAGTAGAAGTTTTACTTGAAACAAAAGAAGATCATTTAGGTCAGCTTGTGTTATCTCGTAAAAAAGCCGTAAGCGAACGCGCTTGGGAAAACATCATCAAAGCAAATGAGAATGATGAAATCGTAAACGGTTTTGTTAAATCTCGTACAAAAGGTGGTTTAGTAGTAGATGTGATGGGAATCGATACATTCCTTCCTGGTTCACAAATCGATACCAAACCAATTAAAGATTACGATATTTACGTTGGTCAAACAATGCCATTTAAAGTGGTAAAAATTAACCATTCGTTTAAAAATGTGGTTATCTCTCACAAGGTATTAATTGAAGAAGATATTGAAGCACAAAAATCTGACATCTTATCTAAATTAGAAAAAGGACAAGTTCTTGAAGGGACTGTTAAAAACATGACTTCATTTGGTGTGTTCATTGATTTAGGTGGTGTAGATGGATTGCTTCACATTACAGATATTTCTTGGGGACGTATTAATCATCCAGAAGAAGTACTTCACATGGATCAAAAAATCAATGTGGTTGTGCTTGATTTTGATGATGAGAAAAAACGTATCAGCCTAGGATTAAAACAACTTTCATCTCATCCTTGGGAAAGCTTGGATACTGAATTAGTTGTTGGAGCTAAAGTGAAAGGTAAGATTGTAAATATCGCTGATTATGGTGCATTCTTAGAAATCGCTCCAGGTGTTGAAGGACTTATTCACGTTAGTGAAATGAGCTGGAGTCAACATTTGCGTAACCCTTCTGATTTCATGAAATTAGGAGATGAGCAAGAAGCACAAATCTTAACTTTAGATAAAGACGAACGTAAAATGTCTCTTGGTATCAAACAATTAAAAGCTGATCCTTGGACTAATATCGCTGAAAAATATCCTATCGGTTCACGCCATACTGGTGTGGTTAAAAACATGACCAACTATGGTTTGTTTGTTGAACTAGAAGAAGGTGTTGATGGCCTTGTTCACGTTTCAGATTTAAGCTGGACAAAGAAAATCAAACATCCAAATGAGTTTGTGAAAAAAGATCAAGAAATGGATGTGATGGTGTTGGAAGTAGATCTAGAAAATCGCAGATTAAGTTTAGGACATAAACAATTAGACGAAAATCCATGGGAAACTTTCGAAACTATTTTCACTCCAGGTTCAATACATGAAGGAACTGTGATGAAGATTGAAGAAAAGAGTGCAACAATTGCTCTTGCATATGGTGTAGAAGGTTTTGCTCCGGTTAAACAATTGTATAAAGAAGACAAGAAAACGGCAAAAGAAGATGAAGTACTTCAATTTAAAGTTACTGAGTTTAATAAAGAAAACCGTAGAATAGTTCTTTCTCATACTTCAGTTTGGAAAGCAGATAACGATGAAAAGAAAGTTGTAGAAGAGAAGAAGAAAGAAGGTGAAAAAGAAAAAGTATCAAAAGCTACTAAGAAGTTGAATGACTCAAATGAGAAATCAACATTTGGTGATATTGATGCCCTTTCACAATTGAAAACTCAAATGGACGGTGATGCTGTTAAAAAAGCTAGCAAGAAAGCTGAAGCATTAGCTGAAAAAGCTATTGCTGATAAAGAAGCTGAAGAGAAAACAAATGAAGAGTAAATTTCATTTTGTACTATAATTTTAAAATCCCTCGGCTATGGTCGGGGGATTTTTTTTGCATCAATTCACAAATAGTGTTTAAAAATTGAGAAATGTTTTAAGTCAAAATAAGTATGTTTGAAATATGAATTACTGGCTTGTAAAATCTGAACCCTTTAAATACAGTTGGGAGAAATTTGAAAAAGACAAAAAGACTTTTTGGGATGGAGTGAGAAATTATCAGGCTCGCAATAACCTTCGTGAAATGGAAAAAGGCGATTTGGTAATGTGGTATCATAGCAATGAAGGAAAGGAAATTGTGGGCATTGCAAAAGTTTTAAAAGAGCATTATCAAGATCCAACAACTGCCGATACAAATTGGGTGGCAGTAGATTTAGCTCCGTTTAAGAAACTAAAAAATACAGTTACATTGGAGCAGATTAAAGCCGATAAACGTTTGCAAAATATAGCCTTGGTGAGGCAAGGACGATTATCTGTTTCACCTTTAAAAGCTGTTGAGTTTGATGCCATTTTGGATTTATCAGAAACAATAAAATAGTGCCGAATATATACATTATAGCAGGTTGCAATGGGGCAGGTAAAACAACTGCATCTCTTACTATTTTACCAGAAATTTTAAATTGTAAAGAGTTTGTAAATGCAGATTCAATAGCTTTAGGTCTCTCGCCATTTAATGCCGAAGGTGCTGCTTTTGAATCGGGTAGAATAATGCTGAATAGGATTCGTCAACTCATTAATGAACAAAAAGATTTTGCATTCGAAACAACCTTGTCAACTAAGAGTTACATTTCATTAATTAAGAGTGCTAAGGAAAAAGGATACAAAATATTATTAGTTTATTTTTGGTTAAACACCTACGAACTTGCAAAAGAAAGAGTAGCTAAAAG
>Ga0194047_10001642_pt1 | contig 13466 bp, 8 predicted proteins | sample JunL225m_MetaG_2_FD_160070 | JGI IMG/M metagenome (GOLD analysis project Ga0194047, IMG submission 160070) | Anoxic zone freshwater microbial communities from boreal shield lake in IISD Experimental Lakes Area, Ontario, Canada - Jun2016-L221-5m | ecosystem: Environmental > Aquatic > Freshwater >...
CAGCACTTCGCAAAGTAAATGAATTAGATCCAACTGCAACAGTTGAAGCCCAGATGGATTCCAAACTAGTGGTTGAACAAATGTCAGGTCGCTGGCAGATCAAGCATCCAGATATGCGCGATCTGGCTAAGCAGGCCCAGCAAGCACATCCACCACAATTAGTAACTTATAAGTGGATTCCTCGCGATTTAAATTCACATGCTGATCGCTTGGCCAATAAGGCTCTTGATGGCGATACAAATACTTTTGCCCCGCGCCAGATAAATTTCTTATCCGAACGATTAGTTTCTAATGAAACTCCAACTCAAATTTTCCTAGTCCGTCATGGTGAAACAGTCCTTACGCCAGAACGGAGATTCTCCGGGGGAGACGGTTCAGATCCAGAACTCAGCGAGGTGGGTATTGCACAAGCCGAAGAAGTTGCCAAAGCAATCGCAATACGCAAACCAGATTATTTCTTTGCATCTCCGCTAGTTCGCACCCGACAAACTGCTGAAATTATCCAGAAGCAAGTGAAACTAGATATCGAATTTGATACCAGCTGGATCGAGTGCTCGTTTGGTGAGTGGGATGGCTTAAGCGTCCCGGAAGTTCAAGCACTTTATCCATCTGAATGGGAACAATGGGTTTCAAGTTCTTCCTATGCTGCGAGCGGTGGCGAATCATATGAACAAGTTGCGGCACGTGTTGAACCAGCGCTGACAAACCTGGTTGCGGATTACCCGGGCAAGAAGATTCTTGTCGTGACCCATAATTATGTAATCAAGGCACTTGCTGCCCGGATTATTGAAGCACCGCTAGAGAGCGTCTTTCATTTAGACGTTGCGCCATGCAGCATCACTACAATAAATATCTACCCTTCAGATGGTTTGCGCGTACTTAAAGGGCTTAGCGCGAAAAGTTAAAATCGCGTACCCTTACCCAACGAAGAGTCGCCTGGATCACCGCGTTGTAGCAATACACCGAGGAAAGTCCGGTCTCCAAAGAGCAAAGTGGTGGGTAACGCCCACTCGTAGCAACACGAAAGAGTCGTGCAGCATCTTTATAACGGAGTATTCCACCTGTTCTGTTCTGAAGTATTAGACCATCAGGTCCGTAACCAAACTTGTGTAAATGCTCACTGATAAAGCCTTGCAGCACCAACGCAAACAATTGGTTCTTCATCAGATCTACTTGAGTCAATGGGTATCAAATCTGATACGCCCCTATGTATGACACGTGGTGTGAAGATGCGTATGTCAGGTGCGTGCTTCGTGTGCGAAGGTTGTGGAAACACAAGCGGTTGCTCATAAAGATTTAACCAACCCCGTTAAAAATCCCCGCTGGCCATCACGGTTAGCGGGGATTTTTTATTCCCCTGACGTTACATACTCTCCAAAATCATGGGTTAACCACTAATTTACGAATTCGGCTAAGAACGCAAATGCTCTAATTTGCTTCATGTCGAATCTATTCAAACGCCTCAGCAAAGTAATAATTTTTGTATTAATTGCACCACTGATGCAATTAGTCGCAACCGCTCCTCAATCTCAAGCATGGAATATGCCCAAACTCGCAGCTTTATCATTCGGCGGTACCGGTGTTGACGGTGGCTACGATTCGGCTATTGACAGTGATGGAAACATAATCACAGTTGGACTTTTTTCAAGCACCGTTGACTTTGATCCTTCATCTGCAGTTTTTAACTTAACTAGTGTTGGCGGATATGACGGATTCATTACAAAGAATGACAAGAATGGTAATTTTCTTTGGGCAAAACAATTTGGTGGCTCTGGTAACGACGGGTGTGAATCAGTAGTAGTCGATTCTGCATCAAACATCATTATTGGTGGAACAATCGCAACAGCAACCAATGTTTCAATTGTAGGACAAAGTCCAATTACTACGACTAGCCAAGACGGATTATTACTTAAGTTAGCGCCAAACGGGAACGTAGTCTGGCAAAAGCTTTATCAATCTAGCGGCTCAGATTCAGTTAGAGATGTGACGGTGGATCCCGCAACTAATCAAATTTATGTCCTTGGATCAACAACAGCTCCGACAACCACACCTTCAGCGTTGGGTTTATTAACTTCATTCTCAGCTCAGGGCAGCACAACGGATATATTTGTTGAGAGGGTTGCATCGGATGGCACTGCGACTTGGACGGGCAGTTTTGGAGCCTATGCTCAAGATCAAGCTGGTTCAATTGCATTCGGACAAGACAAAGTCTATTTAACCGGCGCCATAGCTGGCAGTATCACCGGCGGTAAATTTGCAACCGCATCCACAACTACTAATTCCTGGATAACGTCTGCAAATATGCCTTACACCGGCGTTACGGCTTCAGCGAATCTTGTCGGATTTGTAATTCAAATCAACGCCGCCGACGGTGTATTTGGCTGGAGCAAGACATTTGGATCAACTGATGCGACAAATAAAACTTTAATTAAAACGGTTGCATACAACTCCGCAGATGATTCAGTCTGGGTTGGTGGCTACTTCAATGGTTCAACCACCTGGACAAACCCAGGGACTACTACCTCGAGAATTAGTCCAAATGCCGCAACAGTTTCAAATAGCCTTGTTGTTAAATTAAAAAGTAGTGATGGCGTTACTCAATCAGCCTGGAGTGCGCAAGCCTGTGGTTCCAATCAAGTAAACGGTATAACTATTTCCGGTGCTCATGAAGTTGCTGTAACAGGAAATTTTCAATCTGCCACAGATGGTGCGGATTGCGTTTTCGAACCTACAACACTTCCTGGGAGCGGAAAAACCATAAAAACTATAGGAACTTTTACCGATGGATATGTATTCAAAATGTCAGAAACGTTGATGGCTCCAGGCTTGTGGGGGCTTGGACTATCAAGTATCAATTGGATTAAAACTTTTGGAAAGGTAGCAGCAGGTACTGAGACTGGAAACAACGTCACTGTTGATACAAGTGGAATGTTGTATGTAACCGGCACCTTTGGAACTCTCAATCTTGTTTTGGATAGCGACTTGGCTGTGCCAGATGGCCAACTCGCTCTCAAAGGAACAATAGATGCATTTGTGTGGAAACTCTCGCCACTTGGTGGCTCTGCAATTTCTGTTCCAGATGCACCAACTGCGATAACGGCAACACTTAATGGAACAACTGCGTCAGTTGCATTTACCGCGCCGGCTAATAATGGCGGATCACTAATTACTTCATACACAGTTACTGCCTACGACGGTAGCGGTGTTGCAATTTCACCTGCAATTACAGTTACGGGAGCAAGTTCACCCATTTCTGTTCCAAATCTTGTTTCAGCTGCATCTCCAGGAAACAGTTATAAATTCAAGGTTAAGGCGACTAATGCAATAGGCACGGGAGCGGAATCTTCGTTCTCAAATACCGTTGCGGTAATTACGCCATCTGCACCTGCGGCTCCGACTATTGGTGCAGCTGCATTTATCGGCAACAGCACGAGTCCGCTGTACAGCGTCTCCTTTACGCCTCCAACAAATACGGGATCAGCTCCGATAACTTCCTATACAGCGACTCTATATATGGCGGGCGTTGCAACTGCATTTACTGTCAGTGGCACAAGTAGTCCAATTACGTTTTCTCCTCCGGCAGGTGCAACGGCACCATCGGGCGGCAATCCTTATACGTTTGTAGTCACAGCAACAAACTCTGTAGGAACATCAAGTCCATCGAGTGCATCTAATGCAATAACGTCAAGTATTGCTACTTCCATGACTTTAGCGGGTGCACCAACAATTACTGGAGTAACAATTGCGCAAGGTGCCACAACTGCATCAGTAGCCCTAACTGCACCAGGTTCAGCAGGTACGCAAGCTTTTACAAAATACAAAGTAGTTGCACTTGTCAATGGTGTGGCAACGGTTGAAAGTACTGTCACTGGAACGAGTTCTCCAGTTACATTGCCTGGACTAACCACGGGCATCACTTACACATTTATTGCTTATGCTATTAACTACGAACTTACGGCAAGCGCCGGTGTCGAAGCTGTTTCTCCACCTTCAAATGAATTTGGTCCCGTGACCGCACAACCTTTACCGGTAGCTGGTGCACCAACTGCTTTGTCCGGGACAACGTCATTAACTCCAGTACTTACTTGGACCGCACCAACTACTGGCGGAGCAGTTGCTTCATATACTGTCACTTTGACTCCGCTGAATGGTGGAGCAGCCGTTACGTGTACCCCGGTGACAACATCTACAACTTGTACAGTTTCATCTGGTGGTGCGGCAGGAAACATTTATTCAGTTTCAGTAGTAGCAAATAATGCTTCTGGATCAGGCCCAGCCGCGACAACAACAATTAGCATGCCTACTGCGCCAGGAGCGCCGACGATCACAGCAACTACTACGTATTTTAGAAATACAACTGGCACAATCACTTTTAGTGCACCCGCTGGAAACGGTGGTGCTGCGATTTCGAGTTATACGGTCAGGGCATACCACGCTAATGGTGGTGCAACTCAAGTATTCACCAGCGCTACATCACCATACTCAATAATTGGCTTGACTCAATCTGGCATTTATACAGATGTTAAATATTTTACAGTTACGGCAACGAACAGTGTGGGCGAAGGTCCGGAATCAAATCAATTTCCCATGATTGCTGCGCAAACTGGCATTGTTCGCGTATTGAATTCAGGAAACCGGGAAATAACCGCACAAGCCGCAGCCCCGGCTCCAGAATTATTTGGTTTTCCAGATTACGTAAAGATTCTTGCTTATATGGCCAAACCAGGTGCAATAGTTAGTCAAAGTCCAATTGCAACAGATAACACAGTTACACCTGCTGGTTCGTGCAACGCATATGCACCAAACTGGATTTGCACGGTAAGCGGCTTAGCTGACTCAACTAGTTATTACTTCATTGCCAGAGCAATTAATGCAAGTGGATATGCTGAAACTGGCGGATTAGATCCGACGACATGTGGCTCACCGGAAGCAAGCTGTGTGGGTAAAGGCACGACTCTTACACCAGTTCCATTTGCGCCAACAGGTGTAACTGCATCTGTATCGACTGCTGGAGCCGCATCTGTTAATTGGACTGCAAGTGGTGAAACCACAACTGGATATGTGGTTGTTGCCACTCCTGTCGGTGGCGGCGTACCAGTCACTAATGTCGTAAGCGGTGGTTCAACAACTTCACTCTCACCGGTTACTGGGCTTACGGCAGGAACTCAATACACATTTGCTGTTTATGCAACTAATGCAGGTGGTTCATCAGCATATTCCGCCGTTACAGCTGCGTACGCAGTTGGTGCTGCGCCTGCGGCACCAACCGGTTTAAGCGTTACAAAATTTTCATCGAATTACGTAATCGCGTTTACCCCGGAAACTACTACCGGCACCGCTCCTGTAACTAGTTACACATTTACGGCGACGTCTTCTTCAGGTGAAGTACAAACTGTTACAACTTCAACTCTTACAAGCCCATATACATTTACCGGATTGGCAACAACCTCTTCATGGAGTTTCACAGTGACTTCGAATTCAGGTGCTGGATCTTCATTGCCTTCTGCATCGGTTGCGGTGAGAGGTCTCACGGTCAAGGCACAAGATATTTCTGTTTCGCAAGGAACTGCGGCATTCACATTCCCAGTTAAGTATTTTGATTCAGATAATCTTGAGAATTTGAGCCCTGGAAGCGAGAATCCAACATGGGTTGATCCAACTTGTAACATTCCTGGAAATTATTTAACGACCACTGCTGTTGGTACCTACACAATTACTTGTGCAAGTGCCAACGGCGGATCTCTGTATGACATAAGTGGCTATACAACAGCAACATTGACAGTTACGGCTTCTGCGCCACAAATGCCAACTGGTGTGAGTGCAAGCTTGTCTGGAACATCAGCCAGCGTCTCATTTACCCCAGGTGCAAACTCAGCAGGTGCAACTTATGTGCTTGTTGTTTATGCAAACGGAGTACTTTCGACAATTACGGCAACGGGATCATCATCACCAATTACGGTGACAGGTTTGACTCCCGGCGTTGTTTATTCCTTTGGTGTGAAGGCAACGAACTCTGTGGGTACTTCAGTGACATCGACCTTAACAAGTAATGCTCGATTACTTCAGACTGTGTTCGTGATACCTAATGCGCAAACAGTTTCTCAAGGGACAGCGCTGGTTTCATTCACCAGGGTTTATCAAACCACGGCATTTGACGCTTCAACTGAAGTGAGCCCTTCCTTCGGAAACACTGGTTTCAGTGCTCCAAGTTGTAATACATCGCCTGTCTACAGTTCGAGTACCGCTGCTGCTACTTATGACATAACTTGTTCTGGCGGCAATGGGGGATCTTTGTATACCTTCGATTATTCGTACACAAACAAATTGCTAGTTACTGCAAATACAAGCATGCCAGCAGCACCAACAAATCTGGCGGTGACATCGAGCACCTCATCTAGTGCAACTGTTTCATTTACTCCTCCGACAGTTCCGGTTAGCCCGACAGTAACAACGTACACCGTTACTGCGACACCAATTGGTGGAGGTTCACCGATTACTAGAACGATTACGGCACCGGCATCGACAGCAACTGTGAGTGGTCTGTCATCCGCTACAACTTATAAATTCCAAATCGTTGCAAATAGTTCTGGCGGATCATCACTTCCAGCCACAGCATCGCTAACTACTTCAGGTAGTGGTGGTGGTGGAGGAGGAGGATATGTAGCTCCTGTAGTGACGATCCCAACTGCTCCTACTGGAGTGAGTGTAGCACTTGGTGGAACCACTGGCTCTAACTATGCAATCGTTTCATTCACTCCTGCAGCAACCAATGGAATTACAACTTCATACACCGTTACAGCTCAACCTGGTGGAATCACTGCATCAGGTACAGGAAGCCCAATTCGTGTAAATGGATTGACTCCTGGATTGAATTACACATTCACCGTAACTGCAACGAACTCAGCTGGAACATCGTCGGCGTCAGCAGCTTCAGGAGCATTTGTGATTCCTGCACCTGTCACTCCGAATAAGCCAGCTGGATATATTGAGATTCCACCGTCAACAACACCGGGATCGAGCCCAGTCTTGTTGAATGGAGCTCCAATCACAGTTCCGTTAACACGCAATCTTGGTACAAACACACTGAACTTCATCGCGAAGGATTGGTCGCTTGCACTAAGTGCGTATGCTGAAAATGGCAAAGTTGCTCCAGTTGGAACAGCGCTCACACTTACTGGGGTTCAAGGTGCAAACCTTGCAGCTACCGGCACGGGCTTCGCTCCAAATAGCGCAATCGCTCTCTATATGTTCTCAAAGGTTTACACATTGGGAACTCACACAACTGATACTGATGGAAAGTTCACCTTTACAGATCCTGTCCCAATGGATCTTCCTGTTGGACTTCACACAGCTCAGATCGCTGGCTACGCACCGGATGGAAAGCTCCGAACCGCTTCAGTGAAGATTTTGATCAAGGCTGCACTAGGAGCCAAGCCAACTCAAACGGCTACGCCTGAACCAACTCCATCTGAGACTCCCGCTACGGAGCCTGTTGTGAAGAACAGCGCTTCAACGAAGATCTTCTTCAACTTGAATGCTTCCTTCGTCGACGCAAAGGCCCGAGCAACCATCAAGAAGTTCATAGCGGCGGTGAAGAAACACGCAGGCCCTTACAAAATTTTTGTTACTGGAGTCGTAGAACCTACTCCGGTTAACCCATTCCCAATTGATGTACTTTCAAAGGCTCGCGCCGTGGCTTTCGCAGCACAGCTCAAGGCGGCAGGTCTGAAAGGTAAGTACACAATACGTGGAGAGGGCCTGGCCGATCACAAGGGACCATCAGCTCGTTACGCGAAAGTTGTCGTTACCTGGAACTCGTAATAGCGATAGCCTGTAACTAATACTCTCGTGGAAGCACTTCGAAAGGTCGACATGTATAAGCGCACAGTCGTGGTTGTAGAGGACGAAGATCTCCTTCGTTCTCTGCTCTCTGACTCGCTTGAAAGTGCAGGCTTTAGCGTTGCTTCCGCGGCAAATGCCGCTGATGCCCGTCGTGTGATTCGCCAAATTGATCCCGATGCAGTCTTGCTCGATATTGATTTGGGACGCGGACCCAACGGATTTGAACTTGCCGAGGCTCTTCGTAAAGAGTCGGAGGGCATTGGAATTGTTTTCCTTACATCGATGCCAGACCCTCGTTTTGTTGGGCGTGAACAAGATTCTGTTCCGAAGAATGAGGCTTATCTTTCTAAGAGCCTTATTTCTGAATCGAGACACCTGGTGGACGCACTTGAAGCGGTCCTTAAAGAAAGTGGCATTGCTCCTTACCGTCACCATGAATTAGGGGATCGCCCATTCGCGAAACTGTCTAAAACTCAGATTCAAGTCTTGCAGTTGCTTGCCGAAGGCAAAACGAATCACCAGATTGCCGACATTCGCGAGCGTTCGTTGGGTGCAACGGAAAGCGTAATCTCTCGTACCCTGGAAGCTCTTGGTCTTGATACTGATTTGGATGCAAATACTCGAGTCACTGCGGTTCGCAAATATCTGACTGTAATCAAGCCCAACGATAAAAACTCAGCTAAATAAGAGCAGGAATGGCGGTTTCAATAACCGTCTTATCTCCATCGCGACTGATTGAACTATGCAAAGAAATAGTTTCAAGCATTCCAAGCCCTAGTCCCTTTGGATTTTCAGGGTTAAAGTTTTTACCATCATTTACGGTTGTAATCAGAATTTGTCGGGACTGGGTGCCAATACCAACAAAGACACGAGTAGCTCCAGCATGGCGAACAGCATTTGATACTGATTCACGGACAATATCAATGAGAGCACTCTTGGCAGGCTCGTCGGAAGTAACTTGATCGAGAATTTTGTGCGGTGCATCGATGGTTATTTGACAGGTTCCCTCCCACATTGATGCGATATCAGCGAAGACCTTTTCGACAGATTCAATTGAGGTTTCATCAGCCTTAAGAAGACTGATTGCGTCGACTACCTTGTGCTGAATCTCGCCCATTAATGCAGGAGAGTAAGTGTTCGACTCAATTGCTTTCTTTAATTGAAATACCGCTCCATGAATCGTGGTCTGAATGGGGCCGTGAAGGTTACGAGAGACAACTCCGCGAATATTCCAACTGACCAGGTTGATGCGAGCAATCATCCAGCGAAGTTCGTCGTTGGCCGTATAGAGATCCTCGCGTATTTTGCGAGTAGCAACTTGTATAGATGTAGCTGCAGTAATGAGGCCCGCAGCCAGAATCGTGAACGAGACGCCTGCCTTTATAAAGTAATACGGATTCGGCGAATCTTTGATGATGAATGAGATGACATATCCAGCCGGGAGGGCGGAGGTACCAAGTGCTAAGACCAGCAATAGTAAGCGGATAGCCGTTGAGAGCGACATCGTGTATCGGGTGAGAAGTAGTTGAGCTGTTTTGAGCGACAAAGGGAAGAGCAGAAGGATTGCGATAAAGATTTTAATTATGTTTCCCAGCCCGTAGACAGTGATGAACGGAATGGTTTCAAGGCACATCAGCGAGAGGAGGATCGGAATATTTATTGAGTTTTCAGGTTTGATTCCATTGAGAACCTCTCGCATCGTAATGCGATCTGCGTTGAGCTCAAATGAGGTTGGATCCCACTTAGGTATGCGATTTGCAAGTTCATGGCTCAACGGACGAACTACATCTCCAATTAGTCGGCGAAGTGATTCAAGCGTTGCTTCAGCAGAACCTTTTTCAAGGTTATTGACTTCACTATGCAAGAGTTCACTGATCTGGGACGTTACGTTTTCTTGATCGCTTATCTTTTGACCGCGAAGCTCGCTTGCTGCTGCGAGTAGTCGTCGCTTTTCAAGGCGAAGGTTGAGCAAGACTTCACGTTGTTCTCGAAAAGCTCCAACAAAGATAGTCGCGACAATGTAGGCAAAGCTGATAAGAATGAGCCCATTGGGGATTCGGAAAGCAAAATTGTATTTATCCGTTACGTTAAAAGCTTTAAAAAGCACTGCCAGCGTGAATCCTCGCGCAGCCCCAGCAATAAAAAGTGCCGTCAAAATTCCTTTTAACGATGGAGATTTACCACGCAACGCCATTTTATAGAGATTGAGTATCGCGACAGAAGGGCCGATGGAAAGTGCAGCAAGCACAATGCGCAGATGCAGACTTCCGTGCACGTCAGCAGAAGTGGCCAATATATGAGTCCAAATGGACCAGATGGTGATGATGGAGAGAACGGCAGGGGAGTAGATCACCTCTGTCTTCAAAAATTCTAAGTAGCGCTTCATAACACCTGACCTCGAAATAGTGAGAGTGCCTGGATCAACTCCTCGGGCAAGTATCCACCAAGCACAAGGAGTACGGGAATATGGTGCGCTAGAAGCATGAATCGAGCCAAGTTTTTTGGGGGTAAACCAACGATTTTCATCCAATTGGCTCTCAAGTATCCTTTACCCAGAAGAGTCGCCTGGATCACCGCGTTGTCGCAAGACACCGAGGAAAGTCCGGACTCCAAAGAGCAAAGTGGTGGGTAACGCCCACTCGGAGCAATCCGCAGGAAAGTGCCACAGAAAATTACCGCTAACGAAAGTTAGTAAGGGTGAAACGGCGGTGTAAGAGACCACCGCATCTGCAGTGATGTAGATGGCAAGGTAAACCCCACTTGGAGCAAGACCAGATTGTTAGCGTTTGAGAGCTGCTCGCTCGAGTTAACGGGTAGGTTGCTTGAATCTGTAAGCAATTACAGATCTAGATGGATGGTGATCGGTTCGCAAGAACCACAGGATCCGGCTTATAGGGCGACTCTTCTTTATTTTTATAGTTCGTGCAGTCAATTTGCGCTTACTTTGTCTAAAAATGTTTGTACAAGTTCCTACATAACCTGTCGCAGATTTAGATGTTTTTATGGGGAAACGATGGGCAAATATGGGCAGTTCTATGGGCAGTTTCTGACTACAAACAACACTGTCTGCAGTCAGAAACTTTCCTATTAAAGCGTTGGGTAATCCGTGTAGCCCTTTTCGTCGCCACCATAAAACTTTGAACCATCGGCGACGTTATATGGACCATCAGTCTTGAGTCTTTCAACTAGATCAGGATTTGAGATAAATAGTTGACCGAGTGAAACTAAATCAGCGACGCCAGATTCGATGTACTCCAAATCCGCCTTGCCCTTTACCTTCTCACCAACAAATGTGTTAACGATCAGAGCATTTGGCCACCATGCGCGAACCTTCGTAAGAAGTCCATTTTGCATTGGATTCTCCATAAAGTGAAGGTAAGCCAAATCAAGCGGTGCCAACTCTTTGATAAGAGCCTCATATGTAGCTTCAAAACCTTCTTCTGAAATGCTGTTGAAGGGATTAGCGGGAGAGACTCTGATGCCAACCTTTGATGAGCCGATCTTTGCTGAGACTGCCTTCGCAACCTCAACTGCAAACTTGATTCGACCTGCAACTGAGCCACCCCATCGGTCTGTGCGTAAATTTGCGTTAGTGGATAGGAATTGGGTGACTAAGTAGCCGTTCGCACCATGTATCTCAACACCATCGAAGCCAGCCGCAATTGCATTTTCTGCCGCACTTGCGAAGTCGTTAATAGTTTGAAGTATGTCTGCTTCGGTCATTTCCTTAGGAGTTTCAAACGCCTGCGGACCCTTTGATGTGTAGACCTGGCCTTCGGCTCTTACAGCCGATGGAGCAAGTGGAACTAATCCTTCTGGAAGCAGATCCCTATGGCCGATACGTCCCGTATGCATGAGTTGAGCAAATATGACGCCACCTTTTGCATGGACCGCACTTGTTACCTTCTTCCATGATTCAACTTGTTCTACTGAATGTAAGCCTGGAGTACTTGGGTAGCCCTGTCCCACGATTGAAGGTTGTGTGCCTTCAGTAATGATTAACCCGGCCGAAGCTCTCTGTGCGTAGTAAGTGGCCATCAGATCTGTAGCTAACGCTCCGGGGTTTCCAGCACGGCTACGTGTCATAGGAGCCATCACAATGCGGTTTTGAAGAAGTTTTCCTGCAAGGTCGTATGAACTAAATGCTTTTGTCATGTTTATTACTTTCTAAGAGATGAACCAAAGCGGGTAGCTTCAGATATAAATTGGTACGGAGTTACTTTGAAATGTGGTCTAAAAGGTGTCTGTAATAACTAACGCTTCAGCTGCAGAAGAGTTGTGATGCAGGCGATGGCGAAGATTCCAAGAGCGGCACCAAAATCTGCAACTTTATGCTTGCGTGAGAAGTGTGTGAATAACGCACCTGCGAAGTAAAGAGCTAGACATGCAGAAGCTAAGACACCAAGAGGTTTACTCCATATACCCGCGATGATGCCTAGTCCACCAGCGATCTCTAGAAATGCAAGTGCTGGGATCTGACTTGTTTTAACGCCTACTTTAGCCATCGCTTCCATTACATCTGGAACCTTCTTGAGCTTTGAGATTGCTGATCCAATAGCGGCAAATGCGAGTAGAGCAGCGAATATGTCGAGTGCGATGGTCATTTATTTTTCTACTTTCTTGTTAAGGGGGTGGTTCTCTCTCATATGACTTGAGATTGCTTCGGATATTTCAATCAGAGACTTCATCTGAGCCTGTGTTAGCACCTCACTAAAGCAGTGATTGATTTCTATGGACTGCAAAGGAATTGCAGTTTCGGCTATTTTTCTTCCTTTTGTAGTTATGGAAACATCGAAGCAGCGGGAGTCTTCAAGGTTCTTAGTTTTCTTTACTAAGCCGGCATCATCCATTCGGGAAACTTGATGGGACATTCGGCTAATTTCCCAACCAAGTCCATTTGCAAGTCGATTCAGGTTAACGCTTGAGACTTTCAATTCGGAAAGTGCGAGAAGTACAACGTACTCTGCCCCAGAAATTCCAGAATGATTTGTTATTTGTCGACCAAGGTGAGGAAGGAGACTGGTTCCGATTTTGTGGAAAGCACGCCAGGCTTTGGAGTCAAGATCCTTCATTCCTTTTTGCGCCACGGCTAAAGAGTAGCTGATATACTTGATATGTCAAGTAATAAATAGATTAAGAAAAGAGTTCCCCAATGAATAGCTATATGGTCGTTGCCACTTTTAAAGAAGGCGTTACGCAAGAGGAAATTCGAGCACTGATTCCGGCTGAACAAGCGCAGGCGAAGTTACTAGAAGAGCAAGGTCTTATCGGTGTCATTAAAGTTGCTATGCCAAAACGAACAGTCTTTATCGAAGCATTTGGCCAAGATGATCAAAGCACTTTAGAGACCATTTATTCACTTCCACTGGCCAAGCTCTGGGACATTGAGTTGTTCTCAATAACCCCACCTGCTGGGGCTAAGGTATAAAAGTTCATTCAAGTGTTTACAACTATGTATGGGGAGATCTATGGGGAAACCTAGGTATTAGGCCTGAAGTGAATTCTTCCGGCTTATAGGGCGACTCTTCTTTTTATCGCTTGAACTGTAAGGCAGTTGTTATACAAGCGATGATGAAGATTCCAAGTGCTGCACCGAAATCTGCAACTTTATGTTTGCGTGAGAA
>Ga0194047_10001643_pt1 | contig 13458 bp, 14 predicted proteins | sample JunL225m_MetaG_2_FD_160070 | JGI IMG/M metagenome (GOLD analysis project Ga0194047, IMG submission 160070) | Anoxic zone freshwater microbial communities from boreal shield lake in IISD Experimental Lakes Area, Ontario, Canada - Jun2016-L221-5m | ecosystem: Environmental > Aquatic > Freshwater...
GTATAGAGGTCTATGAGAGAGGTTGGCTTTCGGCGAATAATATTTTCCATTTTGGAGAAAGTGATGTTTCAGTTGTAGACACAGGGTACTACGCGCATTCCAAAATGACTGTGGATTTGGTTTCTAAAGCTATTCAAAAACATGGTTTGCCAGGTTTAAATAAAGTAGTCAATACCCATCTGCACTCAGACCACTGTGGCGGCAATGCGGCTTTACAAAAGCATTTTAGGTGCGAGGTTTATATCCCTGCCGCTGAAGAGCTTGCAGTCAAGGGTTGGGACAAAAATCTTCTTAGCTATGAAAATCTCGGACAAGAATGTCCAGAATTTAGTCACCATGGCGTATTACTACCTGGCCAAGAAATATTGCTTGGACGATATCAATGGAATATATTGGCTGCCCCAGGACATGACCCACATTCAGTCATGTTGTATCAAGCCGATCATCGTATTTTGATTTCTGCAGATGCCCTTTGGGAAGATGGCTTTGGAGTCATTTTTCCTGAGCTTTGGGGTGAATCTGGGTTTGAAGAAGTGGCGCAAACCTTGGACTTGATTGAATCGTTGTCAGTAGCTTTGGTTATTCCAGGGCATGGCAAGCCATTCACAGACCTTGCAAAATCTATTGAGACAGCGCGCTCTCGTTTAGATTACTTAGCCTCCAGTCCTGATCGTAATGCTCGACATGGTGCCAAAGTGCTTTTGAAGTACAAACTACTAGAGTGGCAGAGAAAAGAAATCCCATTGGTAAATGCGTGGATAGCAAATACTCCCGCTCTTAGAGATGCTGCGCAGCAATTACATATGAATATGGGTGAATTTTCTCAATGGCTAGCCGAGGCTCTGGTGAAATCGGGTGCCGCCAAAATAGACGGTGCATACTTAATAGATCATGGATAAATTTTTCAAAAGGTAAACAGCACTATGGAACACATCGTCTTAGTCACAGGCGCTACATCTGGATTTGGGGAAGCTATTGCACGTCGATTTTTAGCCAATGGTCATAAAGTGATTGCTGCCGGCAGGAGAGAAGAGCGCTTAGATGCCTTAAAGGCATCGCTTCCTCTAGAGCAGCAGAAAAAGCTGTTGACAGTGGCGCTGGATGTTTGCGATAGCGAAACGGTCGATGTTTTGCCGACTACTTTACCCACAGATTTTTCTAAGGTCACGATTTTAGTGAATAACGCTGGCCTAGCTTTGGGCTTGGAACCTGCCCCTAAAGCCTTTTTAGAAGATTGGGATCGAATGATCGATACCAATATCAAAGGCTTAGTTCATATGAGTCGCGCATTTTTACCTGGTATGGTTGATCGCAAGCGGGGACATATTATTAATATTGGATCGGTAGCTGCTAACTACCCCTATCCTGGTGGCAATGTATACGGTGGTACCAAAGCCTTTGTAAAGCAATTTAGTTTAAATATGCGGGCCGATCTTGTTGGCACCCCAGTGCGCGTGAGTTGTATTGAGCCAGGCATGTGTGGCGGAACCGAATTTTCTAATGTACGCTTTAAGGGGGATGATGAGAAAGCGCAAAAGGTTTATAGCGGTGTGCAATTTCTGAGTGCGGATGATATTGCTGAGGCCGTATATTGGTCGGCTACATTACCAGCGCATATGAATATCAATGTTTTAGAAGTAATGCCAGTGCAACAAACTTTTAATGCAATGAACATTCACCGCGGCGAGCTTTAAGACTTCACTTCCCCATTCTTCCATTGATAAAACTTGGGATAGATGCGCATCACAACTGGGCCATCAAAGTCCCAAGATTTACATTTACCTAAATAGAGTGGTGGCTTATTCTCATCGGGATCAAACAGGGCGCCTGGGATAGATTGGTAGGCTGCCGTAGCAATATTATTCAGAAGCTCGCGTAAATGTGTGCATCCTTTAATCCCACCCAAATGAGATTCAATGGTTTTGCGCCACCCTTTACCCATTCGTGCTCCAATCAGTGCATCCATGGGTGGAATCACTGCAGGACATTCTGCATGTGGGTGACTATCCATTGCTACTTCAATGTGGCGAATGACTAATTGACTATCAACAGTTGCCCGAATCCACATATCATGAATGGGCTCACCTGGTACCCAGGTTTTGGCGCCAGTGGTAAATGGATGAGACTTAGTATCTTTGAGGTGTGCCTCGATATCCCAGAACCCATCTTCACGAGCAAAGCCTTGAAAACGGATTTCTCGAGTGTGTAGTGGTTTGCGGGGTGCAGGTGTTGAGAGCATGATATTGGAATGAAGTTAAAAGCAATAACTTTGATGATAATGAATTCCGCTAAAGGCTGTGCGGCAGCTTGTTTTGAGGGTTCTCTGTAGTATCCTTTGCGGCATATATGGCAAAACCCATTTCTCTCGAAAAAATCCTCTTTAGCCAAGGCTTTGGTACACGTAGGTATTGCGCAGATCTCATCTATGCAGATTTAGTGAAGGTGAATGGCGTCTTAGCCGATGATCCAGATGAACGCATTTCGCCAGATGGCTTAGTACTCAATGTGGAAGGAACAGATTGGGAATATCACGAGAAGGCCTATATTGCTTTTCATAAGCCACTGAATTATGAGTGTTCTCATAAAACGACTCATCACCCTAGCGTCTACAGTTTATTGCCTAGTCCGTTTGTAGAGCGTGGCTTGCAATGTGTGGGACGCTTGGACTATGACACCACAGGATTGCTATTGATCTCCGATGATGGTCAATTTATTCACAAGATGACTACACCCAAGAAAAATATTGGTAAGGTATATCAAATTACTACGCCTGATCCTATCGCTGAGTCACAAATGGATCATCTACTAAAGGGAGTTGTATTGGATGATGATCCAAAGCCATGCTTTGCAAAAGCTTGTGACTTGCTATCAGAAAAATCCTTGGCAATGACGATCGTAGAAGGGCGCTATCATCAAGTTAAGCGCATGATAGCTGCAGTCGGTAATCATGTGGAACAACTGCATCGAACGCAGATTGGTGCCTATATAATGCCGCATGATTTAGCACCAGGTGAATGGCGTTGGCTTTATCCTAATGATCTTCAATTACTCTCTCAGAGTGGGGACACTTAAATGAATACTTCAGTACTACCTCAGGATTTTGATTTTCAGAGCGCGATACCGCTATGGAAAGTCGATGTGCAAGCGCAAACAATTTTCAGGGAATTTATATTTGCTGATTTTAGATTGGCATTTGAGTTTATGACGCAATGTGCTCAGTATGCAGAGGAGATTGATCATCATCCTGATTGGTCAAATTCCTGGAATAAAGTGCAAGTTCAATTAAGCACCCATTCAGCCAAAGGATTGACGGAGTTAGATATTGGGCTAGCTAAGCAGATGGATGTTTTAGCCCAGAAAATTAATGCTCGTCCCCTTCGTGATCCTCTTCATTGATACTCATGAGAATTGTGGCCAATAAGCCGTAGACCACCTCTGTGGCTATCATGCCATCCTCATCTAGCTCATCAATGAGGTCATTTAGACAGTCTTCAGTAGGTTCATTGAGTAATGTCATGGCGCACTCACAACCATAGTCAAAATCTTCGTCGTTTTGGGTTTGATCTTCGTTTGTCATAGATATCCTTAATTGAGTCTTGAGAATAGCAAATAAAAGGGGTTGAGAGTGATTAATCTACACCTAAATGATTATTCTTTGAGCCCAATCTGATTTTGATACCTGCACCTGCTTGTGTTGACATAACGGTGGCGATATTCAATGACTTCATCCCCATAAGTCATAGCATGGCGGCTAATCTTGAGGCTTGCATCCGTCTTTTTCAGTTTTAATTCCTGTTGAACAAAGTCGGGGGGATTAATTGCTTCTATTTGCTCATAAATACGCAATACAGTAATTTTAAATTGCCGCTGAAAAAGGGCGTAGATTGAGTCAGGTCGTCCCTCAAATACTTTTCGATCCATCTGAGGAAAAAGTTTCTCAGGCAACCAAATGCGATCATACATTGCTGGTTCATTATGAATAAGTCTCAAGTTATCAATCACAATGAGCGATTCTTTTTCTGGCAACTTAAAAATATTGGCTAGTTCTTTTGTAGCTTTGGTTTTTCCAAATGAGAGTAGTTGAGCTGAAACTTTGAGTGGATCACCCGACTTAGATTGAAAGTTAAAAAAAGTACTAAATTGATTATGTTCTTGATGTAAGGCTACGGTTGTGCCAATGCGCGCCCTACGAACCAGAATTTTCTCTGTAACCAGATCTTCGATTGCCTTTCGAACCGTACCCACACTCACTGAAAAAATCTTTGCCAATTCTGGTTCAGTGGGTATCCGTTCCCCAGGTTCCCACTCCCCCTCACCCAACCTCTTGAGCATGTTTTCCCGCACTAGGAAGTAAAGGGGTTGTTCGGGATTTCTAAATTTTGTCATTGAGATCAAGGATTTAAGGAGTTTGATCAATATTTTATCTGAAAACACTTGACGTGATATTAATCATATATATCATTAATATCAATAAGGGATACTGGATCTCTTTAGCCCATAGGAAAGATCATGACAAATCGCATCAAACATATCGCAATGCGCGTACTCAATATCGATGAATCTCGTGCCTTCTACGAGAAGGTGTTTGCTTATAAGCACGTCAATACAGTGTTACGTAAAGGTAAGGTGGGAGACCATATTTCCTGTCATATGACAGATGGTTACATGGATTTAACTTTGATCCATTACGAGACGCCCGATTCTGACGAGGCAGATTTCGCTGGACCCGCCCCCTGCATCCATCATATCGGCATGGAAGTTGCTGATTTGAATACCTTTATTGCAGGCATCAAGGAAAATGGCGGTGAAATCTTGACTGAGCCAGGTCATCTTCCAGTGAAGTTCCGTTCGCCAGGCGGTCCCGTAGCTGAGGTTGTCCCAATGAAGCGTTGGGAGGCTGAAACTTTAAGTGCTGGAGTCCATGGAGCTGTCTTGGAGTAAATTGCTGTAGTGATTTGCCCTAAGGAGATTCAGTGAGTGAATTAAATAAGCGACGTCGATTGCTCCTAGCATGTGGTGCAGGGGGAGTTGCTTCATCGCTTTACACTCCTGCGCTGACGTATGCAGCTGCACCCAGTGATTGGCCAAATGGAAAGTCAATACGCTTAATCGTACCCGCCCAACCTGGCGGTGGCTTAGATCTGATTGCAAGACTCTTATCAGATAAATTAACTCAAGCCTTGGGCGTTTCATGGGTTGCAGAAAATCTTGGTGGTGCAGGCGGAACGATTGCTTGTATAACTACTGCCCGGGCAGCGCCTGACGGGCAAACTTTTATGATTGTTAATATTAGTACGCACGGAACTAACCCTGCAATTCGTAACTTGCCATATGACCCATTAAAAGACTTTTCGCATATAGGTATGGTGGGGGGTTCGCCTAATGTTCTGGTGACAGGCCCTAATTTTTCTAAAGCAAACAATCTCGAAGCTCTTCTGCTTGAGCTTAAGAAGTTAGGCAAACCCATAACCTATGGCTCTGCTGGGCCGGGCACTTCTTCCCATCTTTTAGTAGAGCAATTGAGTGTGGCAACAGGAATTCCTTTTATCCATGTGCCTTATCGCGGTATTGGCCCTGCTCTGATGGACGTTATTGCTGGTCGAACAGATATTGCTTTCCCAGCCATGATTGCTGCGATGCAATTAATTAAGTCAAATCGTTTGAAGCCAATAGCAATCACAGCGCCAGTAAGACTTCCCCAATTTCCAAACTTACCAACCTTTTCTGAATTAGGTATGCCAGAATTCTCAAGTCTTCAATGGTATGGACTTTCTGGTCCCGCGAAGATGCCTAAGGATATTGTTGATAAATTAAATACATCTCTCAATAAGATATTGAGAGACCCTGTGGTGGTAGCGAAGTTAGATTCTGAGTGCCTTACTGTGATGCCCATGTCACCCGATCAATTCACGGCATTTATAGCCAAGGATATAGATAAGTGGAATAAATTAGTAAAGACTCGTGGTATTCAGGTTGAGGGTTAGTGAGATATTGGTATTAAAGTAGTGAAGAGTTTCAATGGAACATGAGTTGTTAATCATGTCTTGAAATATCTTTGATTGATAGCTATAAACTGGAGGCGGTATGAAAGCATTTAGCATCTCATCTATTGTGGTTTTTTTCTGCGCGCTGAGTAGTTATGCGCATTCACAGGGTGTTGACTCATCCAAGAATATGGCCCTAGAGGGTTATAACGATTTGCAGGGAAGAACTGCCTATCAACCAACGATTCAGAAACAAGGTAATCGATGGATTGCTTATATTGGTCATCATGGTGATAACAAGTTAAATCCCCTGAATGGAAAAATGGAGGAGAACGGTACCTCGATTGTGGATGTCACTGATGTAAAGCGCCCTAAATATTTAGCGCATATACCTGGAGAAGAGGGTAAGGCTGAGCAGGGTGGGGCCCAAATGGTTCGTGTTTGCGGCGGCGATACTCTTCCAAAAGCCAATAAGAATAAGTTTTATATGCTGCGGGTTTTTGGTAACCAAGCGCATGAAATTTGGGATGTGACTAAGCCGGAAGATCCTGTTCTATTGACAACAGTGGTAAAGGGCTTAAAGGGGACTCATAAGAGTTTTTGGGAATGCGATACCGGTATTGCTTATCTCGTATCAGGCAATCCTCAATGGCGCACTACTCGCATGACCCAAATCTACGATCTCTCCGATCCTGAGAAGCCAGTATTCATTCGAGATTTTGGTTTGGTTGGTCAACAGCCGGGCGCATCAGGCGATGTCCCAGTGCAACTGCATGGTGCAATGTCTACTGGTCCTAAAGGCAATCGTGTGTACTTTGGCTATGGCACAAACACCAATGGCATTATTCAGATTGTTGATCGTGACAAATTATTAAATGGCCCTAAAGACCCAACTCCAGAAAACTTACTCTACCCTCAGGTTTCTAGAGTAGATATGCCAGTCATGCATGGGGCGCATACGACATTCCCATTAATGGATGTCAAGATTGAAGAATTCTCAAAAAATTTACTAGGCTCTAAACGAGATTTCTTAGTGGTTACCAATGAGGCGATTCAGAAGGAGTGCCTAGAGGGGCGCCAAATGGTCTGGGTTGTCGATATCAGCAATGAGAAGAAGCCATTTGGCGTATCTAATTGGGGGGTACCTGAGAAAACTGCGAACTACTGCTCTAAGGGGGGTCGCTTTGGTACGCATTCTTCAAATGAAAATATGACGGATGTCTTCTATCGTAAATTGATGTTCTTCTCCTACTTTAATGCTGGGGTGAGAGCGGTAGATATCAGAGATCCTTTTGCGCCAAAAGAGGTTGGCTTTTTTATTCCTGCAATGAACGCAAATACTGTAGTACTAGAGACACCTGTAACCCAAAGAGGAAAGTTACCATTCACAGCAGCATCCGATAAGAAGGTGATTCAAACAAACAACGTAGAAGTAGATTCACGGGGTTATATTTATATCGTTGATCGAGCTAATACGGGGATGCATATTCTTTCCCTTACCGGTCCTGCTAAAGCAATCGCCAATTGGAAAGAGGCTGATCGGTAGCAATGAGGTCATTCGCTTTACATTCTCTGCGTCTAATGAGGTTAGCGCTAGCGGGTATCTTCATACTCGCTGCGCTCACTTGCCGGGCTGCAGAGAAGGAGTTTGAGTTGAATATTCAAAATGGTAAGGTCCCAAAAGGATCTTATTTAATGAAAGTGCAAAAGGGTGATCAGATTCGTTGGAAAATTCTCAGTGATGCGGATGGCGAACTCCACATTCATGCCTACCATATCGATCAGATCATTAAAGCAAAGAAACCTACTCTGTATTCATTCGCTGCCACTACTACTGGCCGTTATCGAGTGGAGTGGCATCCTGAGAGTGAGCGTGGCAAAGGGGTTCATCATTCTGAGCCTTTGGCTTTATTAGAGGTCTATCCGAACTAGTGCGTTTCTTACTCGTTAGCTCAGTATTTAGTTTTTTATGTATCCCGCTTAATGTGGGTGCCCATAGTTTTGATGAGCGCTATGACCTGCCAATTCCCTTAGAATTTTTTCTTATTGGCAGTGCCGCGATATTGGGATTGAGTTTTTTGCTCATTTTGATAACTACACAGTATTGGAGTTATTTTGATAGATGGAAGGGCCAGCGTACCTTTGCCTGTCCAAAAAGTCCTTTGCTTGAATGGCTAGTCTATTTTTTTCAGGCGATGAGTTTATTGCTACTGGTAGTAGTCATTGCAGCAGGATATTTTGGCCCCCAAAATCCCTTGATGAATTTAGCTCCAACTTTTATTTGGATCAATTGGTGGGTTGGATTCTCCTTATGCATTTCACTTTTGGGAAATTTTTGGCCTCTCATCAATCCATGGAGCATATTGTTTGATTGTCTTCATAAGATCTTGCAATATTTCGGCTTAAAAAGACGCTTTCCAATTCCAGCTCTGCCAAATGCAGTGGGAGTCTATCCCGCTACCTTCTTTTTACTAGTGTGGGGATGGATGGAGGTCGTTTATCCCATTGCATTCGTGCCTCAAAAGATTACTACTTTCGCTCTGATTTGGACAATTGTCAGTATGTTGGGTATGGCAGTATTTGGAAAAACTGTATGGATTAAGCAATTTGACTTTTTCTCGATCTGTTTCAATTTGCTCGGAGAGTTCGGGATATTGGGTTTCCAAGTACACCCATCAAGAATGACTGTAAGGCTACCTGGTCGCGGAATTTTATTGTCAGGGGACCACCATAACGTTCCCCAGGGATTAACCGCTTTCATTATTGCGATGTTAATCATCGTATTGTTTGATGGGATTCATGGGAGTGGTGCATGGCCATTTTTTCAAGAGGCTTTAGGTAATATTGGGCTTGACCCTAGTCTAGGCAATGGTTACATAGAAGGAACTATTGGCTTGATCACGCTTTGGTTATCTTTTTTTGGCATTTACTATTTCGCGTGTTGGGTATCGCATCAAATTATGACATCGATCTCCCTTGGTCAAATCATTCAACTTTTTTCACGCCCTCTCATTCCCATAGCGATTGCCTATCTCTTTGCCCATAATTTCTCGAGCCTATTGAATCAAGGTCAAAGTATCATTTTTTTAATCTCCGATCCTCTTGGGCTCGGCTGGAATCTTTTTGGAGGCGCTCAATATCGACCGGTCATTGGCTTAATTGATGTTGGTCAGATTTGGTATCTAGCAGTATGTTCAATTATTCTGGGGCATGTGATTGCTTTGGTATTAACGCATGCATATGCCATACGTATTAGCTCATCGGCAAAAATTGCGACCCTCATGACTATCCCGCAAACTATTTTTATGATTTTGTTGACGATGATGAGTCTTATCATTCTCGCAGAGCCACTGACCTCATCTGAATTTTCCTTATTGAACATATGGATTAGTAAATGATGGTAAAAAAGTTAATTTCTTTAGCTCTTTTTTGGATTTGTCTATTCTCATCTTCAGCTTGGCCAACAGATTTTCGGATTTATTCTGCTGCTGGTGTGAAGCTCCCTATGTTGCAATTTGCTGCCGCCTTCAATAGCTTAAATACTGGTGATCGAGTGGTGAATTCTTTTGATACTGCTGGAGCGGCAGAGAGGCTTTTTTTCGAGGATAGCAATAGTGCATGCTTAATCACCACTGAATCTAGAATTCATGAGGCATTAAAGACGGGAAAATTGAAGGCTTCCGCTCCTATTGCGCTTGCAGATACTGTCGCTGGTATTGCAACTTCTGGCAGGGTAAAAAAAGCTATCGATACTAGCGAGCAGTTAAGAGCTGTTCTGTTAGATGCGCGCAGTATTGCTTTCTCAGATCCAGCTAGAGGCGCGACAGTTGGCCGATATTTTCAATCCTTAATTCAACAACTTCGCATTGAAAAAGAAGTGATGGCAAAAGCGATTTTGGCCCCTGATGGTGTAGAGACAATGAAGCTAGTCAAATCAAAAAAGGTTGAGCTGGGCATTACGCAGGTGAGCGAAATCATACAAGCATGGCCCGAGAGTTTGTTGGGCCCTTTTCCAAGGGATATTGAGCTCGCCACTCGCTATTCTCTATGGTGTAAAGATCCGGACCAGGCAAAACTGGCCCCATTGATTGCTTTGATCCAATCGGTTTGGGGTTCTAGGGTTTTTACCGATAACGGCCTGCGCCCAGTCGGAAAACCTTGATGAATTATCGACCCAGATCTTTTCGCCAATAATGATTTATAGTCATTTAAAGCTATAAAAAAGTATTCAGAATAGACAAAGGAGATAGGAATGCAATTAACCATTAATGGTCAAATTCATAATATTGATGTAGAGCCAAATATGCCTTTACTTTGGGCTATTCGCGAGGTTGTTGGCCTAACAGGAACAAAGTATGGATGCGGTGTTGCGCAATGCGGTGCCTGCACTGTGTATATGAACGGTGAGCCAGTACGCTCCTGTTCAGTGCCAGTGTCCTCTGTTGGGGCAGCCAAAATTACGACGATTGAAGCACTCTCTAAGGATAATTCTCATCCAGTTCAAAAAGCGTGGATTGCATTGGATGTTCCTCAGTGTGGATATTGCCAATCAGGTCAAGTAATGGCTGCTGCTGCCTTACTTAAGAAAAATCCGAAGCCAAGCGATGCTGATATTGATAATGCAATGTCTAATGTATGCCGTTGCGGTACATATCAAAAGATTAGGGATGGCATACATGTGGCATCTGGGCAGAAAAAATTAGCAGATGTCCTCGCTCAATATGACGCTTCTCTAGCGACACGTGGTTAAGGGGGAGATCATGAACATACAGAATAAGACATTAGAAAACGTATCTCGTCGCGATTTTATTATCAAGGGCACCGTGGTAGGTGGTGGCTTGATGCTGGGAATAGGCGCATTACCTGAGCTTGCTTTAGCGCAAGCAGATAGCAAATATGATCCCAATACGCCAACACAATTTGGTGAAGCTGAGGTTAATGCATGGGTCAGCATTAAACCTGATGACACTGTATTTATCAGAATCGCTCGCTCCGAAATGGGTCAAGGCACACGTACTGGTTTGGCGCAGTTAGTGACCGAAGAGTTAGAGTGCAATTGGAAAAAAGTCAAAACACAATCAGCAACTCCTGGGCAAAGCTTGGTTCGTAAGCGCGTTTGGGGCGAGCATGGTACCGGTGGTAGCCGTGGAATCCGGATTTCAGAAGACTACGTTCGTCGTGGTGCAGCAGCTGCACGCATCATGCTCGTTCAGGCTGCTGCTAATCAGTGGAATGTTCCCGTTAGTGAATTAGTGGTTGATAAGGGTGTTATCACTCACGTTCCAACAGGACGTAAAACGACTTATGGGAAAGTGGCTGAGCTGGCTTCAACTTTGACTCCGCCTGATCCAAAGTCCATCACCTTAAAAGATCCTAGAGCTTGGAAGGTAGCTGGTCAGCCATATGCACGTATCGATACAGCCAATAAGGTTAATGGCACAAAGGTATACGGTACGGATTTACAGCTTCCCGGCATGCTTTGCGCCGCCGTGAAATCATGCCCTGTATTTGGTGGAAAGTTAGTGAGTTATGACGAGTCTAAAGTCAAAAATCTTCGTGGCGTTAAAGGCGTTGTTAGGGTCAATGACAATACCGTTGCATTGGTCGCAGATACCTGGTGGCGTGCCAAGACTGCCTTAGATGTTTTGCCGATTGTGTGGGATGAAGGTAAGGGTGCGAATGTGTCGCAAGCCGACATTAATAAATTAATGCGTGATGGATTAGAAGAGCAAGGTGATTTTTGGCAGCGTAAAGAAGGGGATGCACCTGCAACGATTTCTGGATCTGCCAAAAAAGTAGAAGCTATCTATTACACGCCATTTCGTGCTCACGTCACTATGGAGCCGATGAATGCCACTGTGAAGATTACAGGTGATCGCGCAGAGGCATGGGTCCCAACGCAAAATGGTGAAGGATCTTTTGCTGCGCTATCTGAGGCCACTGGTTTTCCGCTGGAAAAGTGCGAAGTCTATAAATTAGATTCAGGTTGCGGTCTAGGTCGTCGTGGCTCCACGCAAGACTTTGTCAGGTATGCAGCTAAAGTAGCCCAAGCCTATCCTGGGGTACCTGTCAAAGTCCTTTGGAGTCGTGAGGAAGATATGACGCACGATTTTTATCACCCGATAGCGATGGCAAAAATGACTGCTGGTCTAGATAGCTCGGGCAATGTGACGGGCATGCATATTAAAGTGGCTGGCCAATCTATTAATGCGCTGGCATCACCTCAATCTATCAAAGACGGAAAGGATGAGCGCCAACTTCAGGGCTTTTATGAAAAAGGTCCTGATGCGCAGTTGGGATACACCTTCCCTACTTTGCTAACAGAATACGTCATGAAAAACACGCATGTACCTGTTGGGCCATGGCGTGGCGTTAACACCAACCAGAATGGCATCTTCATGGAGTGCTTTATGGATGAGTGTGCCAAAGCAGCAGGGAAGGATCCTGTGCAATTTAGACAAGTCTTAATGCAAAGTCATCCCAAACATTTAGGTGTCTTAAATGCTGCGGCCAAAAAAGCGAACTGGGAAAAACCATTGCCAGCTGGTCAGTTTAGAGGAGTGGCTCAATTTATGGGTTATGCCAGTTACTCCGCATGCGTTGCAGAAGTTTCGGTCCAAAATAATATTGTGAAGATCAATCGATTGGTATTTGCATTAAATGCTGGGCACATAGTGAATCCCTATCTCACTCGTGAGCAAATTGAGGGCTCAGTTGCTATGGCCTTGGGGGCAATTTTTAATCCCGAGATTACTGTTGAGAATGGTCGCATCAAGGAGCAAAACCTAGATACCTATCCTTTGCTCAAACTTGCTTCTACGCCACGCATCGAAACTGTGCTCGTATCTACTTATGATTTTTGGGGTGGCGTAGGAGAGCCTACGATTTGTGTTGTCGGTCCTGCGGTAGCAAATGCTATTTCTGCAGCTATTGGAAGGCCAGTCCGAAACTTCCCGCTGTATAAAGAGGGATTGAGCTTGGCTTAATCGTAGTTTGATTTCTGTGAAAGCCACCGTAAGGTGGCTTTTTCTTATTCTGGTATCTTCAAAAGCAAGTCGTCTAATATGTCTTATGCCTTATTTAAAGCCCAGTTTCTTTATCCTCTCGCTGTTGCCCATGATTCGTCTAGTTTGGCTTGGGACGCACGATGACTTAGGTGCCAATCCGGTAGAGTGGATAACGCGCTCGACAGGTACCTGGGCGTTAGTATTTTTATGCATTACTTTGGCAATGACCCCATTACGCCTCCTGACCACTTGGACAATTTGGATCAAGATGCGGCGAATGTTTGGTCTCTTTTGTTTTTTTTATGCCTCTATCCATTTTTTAATTTGGCTCTGGCTTGATCAGAACTTTGATTTGCATGCGATGTTCAAGGATGTCATAGATAGGCCATTTATCACAATGGGCTTTATCAGTTTTGTTTTGTTAATACCATTAGCGCTGACCTCCAATCATTGGGCTGTTCGTAGCC
>Ga0194047_10001644_pt1 | contig 13456 bp, 13 predicted proteins | sample JunL225m_MetaG_2_FD_160070 | JGI IMG/M metagenome (GOLD analysis project Ga0194047, IMG submission 160070) | Anoxic zone freshwater microbial communities from boreal shield lake in IISD Experimental Lakes Area, Ontario, Canada - Jun2016-L221-5m | ecosystem: Environmental > Aquatic > Freshwater...
CCAGTAGTCGTCAGTAGGGCTAAGATAAAAGCAAAGAGCATCGAAGAAGTTTGGGTTAACAAGAGCATCGAGCGTTTGGGGTAGCGGTCGGCCAAGACTCCGGTAAAGACCGAAAAAAGCATCACGGGCAAAAACTGTAAGGCACTGACCACACCCAAAGCAAAGGGGTCATTATTGGTTAGCTTCAGCACCAGCCAAGCCTGCGCCAAGTTTTGCATCCAAGTTCCGATTAGCGAAACAAGTTGCCCCGTCCAGAAGAGCCGATAATTGCGATGTTTAAGGGAAGACCCGCCTCTTACCAGATAGAGCCGAAGTCCCTGCCAAAAACCTAGTTTAGCCCTAACTTCTTCCGTAGCCGAAAGTAGACCAACCGAATCATTTTTAGTTGTAACTTGGATTGACTTTGATTTTTTATCAGGCATGCCAAAATTATTCAAAGGATCAGTCTAACTCTGAGAAGCGAAGATTTAATTTACTTAGACAGAGAGGACTATAAAATAAAAAAAGGATGGCGGAGAGGGAGGGATTCGAACCCTCGAAGGAGTTTTAAGCTCCTTAACCGCTTAGCAGGCGGCCCCGTTCGACCACTCTGGCACCTCCCCATATTTTATTGTTAGAACCTAGAATTAAGAAAGTGGATGTATTATCTACCTCAAAATTCTACTGGCGGAGAGGGAGGGATTCGAACCCCCGGAGCTTTCGCTCTACAGTTTTCAAGACAGTCGCCATCGTCCACTCGGCCACCTCCCCTGAGAGTATTGCGCTTCCAAGCTTTCCGGCTCTCCCGCACAATGGTCATTATACCTACCTTAGTGGTAGTTGTCAAACCTGATAAGTCGTTGAGTCGTTGGAGAGCAAGCGGCAATGGATTTATAACCTTTCCACTAGCCACTCTTAAAAACTTTTACAACTTATTAAAATCCTGTTAATCACTCCTTAATTTGCGGTTAAAGACTACTTGCTAAGCTAAGCTAGTTGACTGCCAAAATGTTTAGCCTCAAACTCAATCAAATACATTGACACATTTTGTACACTTCCAAACGCGCTAAAGTGAATATTCTGCCCATTTTACGCATGTTAAATGTTTATGCGTAAAATCTATATGCTTTAGTTAAATACTTTAGCTAGATGTTAGCATAGCACTTTTCGCTGTATGTTCTGTTATTCGCGCTACAGCACTATTTCAATTTGCGCCAGATACGCTAAACAAATAGAATATGATACTGATCGTATGCGTGTGTAGAAAGGAAAAGCAGAATGACAACTTCTTTTGTGGGTAGGCCAATTTTCAGGCTACTGATTGGCATCGTTGCCTTAGCTTCGGCATTGGGTATTGCTGGCTCGATGGCGTGGATTTTAGGTGATAGTTTCGTTGCGTGGTTCATTTCAAGCGTGATCGTGTTGGTACAGTGGTCTCGTTGCGAGGTGTGGCTACAGCTAACCTAGCTCGCAAAGTAGCAACTATCACTATCTGCCTGATCGGGTTACTCGTCTGGCTTGTTTGGGGCTTTAATTCCAATGGATTTGACGTGGCCTCGCCGGAGAGTTGGACTATGGTTGTGTTTGCTTTGATGGTGAGTACAATGCCTGGGGCATTGGCCTTTATAGCCCTAACCAGAGTGCCAGCCTCAATTCAATAACGAAGAAAAGGTTAGGGCAATTGTTTTGCCCTAACCTGCCCTGACTGGTTAAGCGGCTAGTGGCTCAGTAGCTTCTATGCGCTTATTTATCAAGCTTCTAAGCTCTTTAGCTTCCAAACTAGTAATGCGTCCTATTTTGGAAAGTGGATAAATAGCATTTATCACTGTCGGGAACTCGGTTTCGTAGTCTGCAAGCTCAATAAAATCTTTTAGAACTTCAAAATTGGTTTTACCAGCGAACTCCCAACCAATCTCGTCTAGGTCGCGTGATACCAGTTCAAGTGCCTCTAACTCTTCAGTATCGCAAATCTCGTTAAGGTCTATAACTTCAATCCCCATGTCAGCCAAATCTGTTAGCAACCCAAAAGTGCGATTAGGCTCGCTTGCTACTTCTTCTACTGCTATAGCAGGTTCAATAGGCTCCTCAATAGCTTTAGTAGTGCCAGCCCAATCAAATCCAATCGTGTAAGTATCTAAAATATTCTTCTTCTTAGCCATTTCTTCACTCTCCTTATCTTAGCATTGAATTGAAGCACACTAATAGTTAGTTAGTGTGCTAATCTATCTTTAATTAACTTGCTACAGACTGCAGGGATAGATACCAGCTATTAGCAAAGTCATTCAATCGCATGAATATTTTATCAGGTATGATACCTGCCTCATGCTTGGCATGAAGTTGCATAAGCTCGCCCATAAGACCTGCCTCAGTAGTCTGGTCGAAAATTACCTGCTGGTAGAAAGCCTCGACGTTCGATTGTGGCTTGCCACTAGCCACTAAAGCCAAATCAACATTTTCAGGCACTTGGTATGCAGGGTTATACTGGTGGTCGTCTAAGTTGATACTCTTATTTATCATAATGGTTCTAGTCTTAGCCACTTCTTTAACTTCTTCTTTCACTAATTCAATCTCTTTACTAGCTATACTAGTCATTTTACCAAGTTCTTTGATAGTTGTCAAAGTGTTAATTACTAATTTATCTGATTGAACTGGCTCACCACTAATGTTAAAGAGATTAGCATAAGTAGTTTTACCTTCTTCTTGGCGCAGGTTAGACCTTAATCTACCCACAAATTGATCTAAATTTGAGGCATAATCGTGGTCTATCTCAGCTTGCAAGCCTTTATCTTTACTTATAATTCTAATTTGACCCTCACCCTTGCCAGTCAAGGGGTTGCGATAGTTATAGAGCTTCATGCGCTTTTCAGTACCAGCCTCACCCTCGAATTTTGGCGCATAACCATAATCTCGGCGCGTTCCTAGTTGAAACTCCTGCTCGCTAAGGCTAGTCATATAGTGCCCAATCGCAATTGCATCGTCATAATCTTGATATTCGTTTGTGCTTTTATGCTGGCCCCAATGAATTACTTTGCAATCGGTAAACATCATAGCAAGCTTGTTATCTACACCCTCGATAAATTCAAACTCTTTTGGCAAGCAGACTAGCACTTTTCTGCCTTGACTAACCTGAATATTAATCAAGTGCTGTACTGTAGCAACTAATCTATCTCTAGTGACCGGATTGCGTAAATCACGTGTGGTATATAGCGCGTTATCTATTTGAGTGATTTGAATATACTGCTTGACGTTACTTGCAACTTCCTTCATTTCAGGAAAGAAATCTTTGACGCTCGGCGGCAACGTAGCATCTAAGTTGACTAGCTTTATATTTCTCAGGTTACTGATAAGATTGACGTTAACTTGATTTATCACTACTTCAAAGTCACCTTTAGCTGTAGCACGTTGCGCCTTGACGCTATTGGGATAGCTTACCAGAGCCTCTATAAAGGCTTGTGTCGCCCTCAAAGGCATAACCAGTCTATCATTAGCATCATGGTAAGCACTCTCATAATAGAATAGAGATTGCTCTAATTCGTTCTTAGCACTATCTAGTATATCTACTAAGAAATCCTTAAAAGGCATGGGGGTTAGACTGGCCTTAGCCTCATATTGATTATAGACACGTTCCATACTTGCATAAAATGGGTAAAGTGGATTTGACCAGCCATCTTTATCACCCTCCTTTGGCTTAGGATTGTCAACTGCTAGTTGTGAGTATGCTAACTCTGCGTATTTCAGGAATTTTTCTACTCTAGTATCAAGCGTTCTATCATTTCTATTATAGTGTTTAATCGCTTTACCCCATACATCAAATACACCTAAGCCAATTTCTAGCTTATTAGTCAAGTATGGAGTGATACTTTCATCACAGAAATATGTACTAATCTTCTCGGTTGCAAGGTTACTTGAGTGATTAAGATAAACACCATTTGTTGCCACTAACAATTTAACTTCAGGCAGTTTGGTCTTAGTAACAGACGACATATAAGCGCAGGTATCTTTAAGATCACAATTGTGTTCACACACACTCTCGCGGATTGAGTGACCAGCCTCGCCAGCTTGTTTCGCTAAAGTTGCATTACCACAGTACCAATCGGAATTAGCTTCATCATAATTACGACCTAGCCTAATCTTGATTTTATCAGGGTACTTTTCCATAGCTCGACCTAAAGCAGTGTTAGGCAGGGTATTCTTTTCTACATTATCTTTTAGCGGGAAGCCTATAACTATTTTGCCTGTATAGCTATCATCTAACACTCGCTCTAAAGATGCTTCTATTACAGCAGTAGTTTTGCCTGTACCAGTTTGACTAGCTATACACACTTGCATAGCCTTTTCAGTAGAATTGAACACTTCTTCAATAGCATTGCGAATGTTAGCACGTGCCTCACTCATCGTTTCAAACTCAGTGACTGGTTCGCCAAATGCCTCAGTAACCTGCTCGGCGGTAACAACCTTAGTGGCCTCTTCAGCCTCTTTATCTTCTTTTCTAGCTAAACGATTAGAACGTGCAATGTCCTTACTAGCCTTGCCTGAAAGAATAGCTCCCCTAAAAGTGATTCCAGCACCAGCCAATAGAGCATCATCTATACCTTTACCCTGCGCCAAATCCCATTCGGCGGTATAGATTGGTTTATCAGAGTAGTTTGTGGCTAGGCTATCAATCAAGCGTTGCTCTTGTGCTAAAACGCTCTTGTTAGTGGCCTTATCAGCGTCAAAGGCCAAAACTATAACATCATAGCCTACTTGGTCTACCTTGCTAAGCACTTCTTCAATCTTATAAGAACCTACACCAGCTAAAGCCATAGCGTCGCAACCCAATTTATTTTTGATTACTACAGCCTTCTTAAAGCCCTCAGTAATGACAAGGATTTTAAGAAAAGTGGCGACCCCCCCTTTTGCCTCATTTTTTAGAAATTCACTTATTACTGTAATAAGTGAATTTTCAATTTTTAGCGTTTTTAGGGGGTCGCCACAATTAACAGATTTTAATACTGCTATTGGCGTTCCTATACTACCTTTGCTAATCCACTTGTATTTAGCGTCAAGTGGCTCATAGAACCTATTCTGGAACCCACTAATCAAGCCTGTATACTCATCTATTGCAGGGAACCAGATACCATCGGCATTACCAAACTCATTCTTCTTTAGAGTTTCGTTATACACAAAGTTAGACGTAGCTATCTTCCAAAACTCACCATACTGGCTTTTACCTATCGAAAAGGCAGGGTTTCTAATCGCTATGTCTGCGCCAACCTCAGTAGCAATCTTCTTAACAGCATTAGATACCTCTTCTTTAGTACCTGATAAGCAAAGCTTCAGATCTTCATTCGTAAAGCCAGCCTTTACGAGATACTCGCGGTCTTTACTGTTTAGAGTGAGATAGTCATAAAACTTATGGTAGATCATACTATCTACTTCTATAGAGTTTGGTTCTAATTCTTCTTTTTTTGCTTTTTTAGTGGGCATGGGCGGTTTGGTATAAGTATTATCACTATTCCTATGCAACCAACCACCACCTGGGTTTTCAATTTCACTTGGTTTTTTATGACAAAGCGTATCCCCATTTTCAGGATTGAACATACACCAGCCATGCTTGCCACATATCGGGCAGGGATTACTTTTAGTGGTCTTTTCAAATCTGCCTTTATCTTCATAGAAATCCATTTTCTAAATTCCTTTCAATTTGATCGGTATACTACTTGACAACCTTAGTTTTCTCAGGTATAATTTACTTAACTTGTTAGAGTTTAGTAAATTATCGTGTTAGTAGCTAAGATGTTTAGTAAAGTATTAGCTGTAGTGTATTTTAGCTAGAATTGTTAAATCCCTTTTCTGGCAGAAAGGGATTTTTCCTTTTATACCTTAAAACACTACAGGCTAAACTACGCTACGCCAGCCTGTTCATTATTTGCATCGGGAACGTATTCAAACAAATCCTCGAATTTACAATCGAAATACTTCATTAGCTTAGCAAGCACTTCAAAGCTGATTTGAGTAGTTTTATTCTGATAAAGCCAGTATGCAGAGGCATAAGTTAGACCAGCCTCTTTTGCAAATTTAGTTATGCTTACTCTTTTTGCGCCTAATTTTTCACTGATACGGTTATGAAACATTTTAACCTCGTTTCCTGATATAAATTTACTTTTCTATCCTACATTAGAATTGTACCATACCAAGATAATAATGTCAAGAGTATTTGGCACGAGTTTTTGAAATCCAATCACTAATAGTGATATACTACTTTTATTTAAGGTTGTCTCACTAGTAGGGGTAGGCGTTCTGTAGCAATTAGGCAACATGAAGTTTTGGGCTAAGGACGTTAAATAATTGGCCTAAATAACTTATACTATGCTTAAAATGCCCACAGAGCGATTGTAAAGGCTTGTGTCGTCATTTGTGGGAAAAGGCTTATCACAACTATGTTTTTATAATTTTAGAGGCTGTGCGAGGCTGTTGGCATGAGGGTTTTAGGTTCAAGGGCAAAAGAAAAGCCTAACCAGTGTCTATCAAACTGGCTAGGCTGAATAAATTCAGTATCTATCTACAGATTAGACGTTATCTCTTAACTTCAAAAGAAGTTCCTTTATCTCAGGAATTGATGGGTTAACCTTATCAGGAGTGATTTCCATTTCCAATCTCTCTTTACTTTTATTCAGAGAATATACCCATAATCCCTCTGGTGCGGCAACTATGAACGAAGGATAGCCTAGCAAAAGTGCATAAGATTTAGCTTGATCTGCTGCTGGCCTCAATTCTCTTCTACCCATAATGCGAACCTTTGACTCCACAATGGTTAGCGGTCTACCCTCATGGCTCACCTCAAAATCTAACCTGCCAGTATGATACTGGCTACCAATTCTAAATGAGCAGGGGAATTGAGCGCGATAGCGAAACCCCAATCTCTTTAGCAAGGGTTCCACAATCTTTTCTTCAAATTCCGCCTCTGATGCGTATTTACCAGAAAATTTTGCGTCAGATATTTCTTCTGGCTCTAGGTCGTACTCTTGCCTTACTTCCAAAGGCACTCTCTCTAATAGCCTGTTGTAAATGACTGGTGATACAGGCTCCGTCATAACGCCTTGAAAATGACTACGAACTAAACCCCAAGTTGAAAAAACTTGATCGGTCTCCATATCTTCAAAGGTTATATCTTCTATGTCAGTAACTTTTTTCAAATCTACCCAAAACCCATCCCAAGATGAAAAAGGGTTGAAACTTGGTCTAGCAGTCACTTGGTATAGTGCTGTTATTGCTTTTCTAGGACTCATCCTGTACATAAAAACCAGATCACCTTCACGCATCTCTTTTCGGCCTGACCACTCTATTTCATCCCCATCTTCCTCATCTTCCTCGTCGCCATCTTCGTTATCCTCACCATCTAAACCCCCAAAGTAGCCTTCTCTGGTTCCCATAATCCAATATCGGCTAACAGGGCTGGCATTATTACTAAATAAACGCCCAAGCCCTTCATACAAGAAAAAAAGTATCCTCGCTCGAATTTCAGTCCATCTTAAATCGGCCCATTGCTCATTAGCAAAGGTGAGTAAGGCTTTATTCAAGTCAAGATACCTCTTAAAGTCTGTTTTACCTATTGGGAACAGGGAAGTAAACTCAGGTCTAATTTCAGAAAGAATTTCAAGACCCTCAAAAATAGCTTCTTCTAGTTTAGAGTACCGATAGTACACATATTTTGTGGGGTAATAGTGACTTAGAACGAGTGAAATAAGAGTAACGTTATCCTTAAAATGTTCTCTAAGCACTGGTATCATTTGGTCAGATTTAACAGGTAGGGATGGCGGTAATGATATGTCTTTACGACTATTTACCTGAAATAAAATATCCTCTAAATTATCTGTGTCTGATATATGGCTAACATAATCCTCACAGCTAACGTCAGCTAAGACACTTAGCCATTCTAGTACCATCTCACTATTTAACATTGTAGCAACCTTTCAACTTCGCAACTTGATAAATTAGCTTACTGGATTGAGTATTGCATAAAAACTAAAAATTGCTGTAATTCACGCTACATCCCTTTACGATACGCATATCCTGTTATAAAATTATGGCTGTAAGTACTGTTAATATTTATTAAAGCCTCAAAAGCTAACCAAACGATTGATTTCCTAGCCTGACTATAGTAAGGCCAAGTATTGCATAGATCAATAGTGATAAGGCCATTTAACTTTATGATAAGGATTGCGTCAACCCATACTAAGCATTTAAGTTTAGTAAGAAGCTTAAACTTACAATCTCACTTACTATAATTCTATACAACTACTTATAATTATTGTCCTAATAAATAGGACTAAAGTATCATAGAAACTATGTGACAAAAGGTATCAAAGATGTTATTATCTTCTCGATTAGAAAGTGTGCTAATGAATAACTCAGCACTACTATAGCGCAATTGTGTGTAAGGGGGTATACCCTCTGGCGACACAGTAGGTAGTAGTGGCGAGGCTAGAAATTCTAATCCCGATAAAATCGCTGTAAAAGTTAGAGCTTAGAGGTTCATTATTTTGGGTTATAAAGGTAAAGGCTACGTAAAAAGCCCAAAAATGCTCATTATTGATGAAGAAACAGGCAAAAAGCATTATAAGTATGATTATGTGTCTTGTAAGCCTGATACTTCTTTAGTAAATGTTGGTAAAAATCCTGATGAGTACGATTGGGAAGTTAGTATTGACATGGCTCAATTGATGCAAGGCTTGATCGAGCGTTGGCAGAGCGATTATATTTCCACACTCATGTCTACTGAGGCACGTAGTGTACTAAAAGAACGCGGCATAGATAGCCTAAAAGAACTGGCCCTAATTGACCTTGTTAATGCAACTATGGAGCCTGAATTGATACCAGTTATATCTATCAGTAGTGCAATTACTGGAAAAGACCCATTAGAAATAGTGTTAGCAATTACTGATAAAGTTCTTAACAGCACTTTAGGCAAGCGTGGTATGTTAGCCAAACCTGCAATCGAAAAAACAAAGCCAAAGAATGACAGTCTATGTATAACAGCAAAAGAAATTAAAGAAATGCAAAGGAGAGAGAAACTTTATGAGTGAAAATAATAATAGTGGCAGTAGTGGTGACAATGCGAAACCTAGTGAGAATTTCATCTCTATACTGAATGACGTGGCTCCGGCGAGCGCACAAGGCTTTTTTGACTATCATTCGAGGTTAGAAGAAGCTCTAAAGCCCATCGCTAATCCAAGTGGAACGATTAAAGCAGTAGTTGATAGCTTTGCTACGCTCACCAAAGATTTCTATGAGATCAACAACATCCATCATGGGGACGGCCATGATGAGCTTAGGAAGCAAGCTAAACGAGATCAGATTTTCGCTAAGCGTGATAACCTGATTAAGATTGCTAAGAAGGCTGGCTTAGGCAAGTAGATAACAATACTTTAGAAGAAGAAGGAGAAGAAGATGAACATTTTAGAGATTTTAGAGCAAGTTAACAAGGCACGTACTGAGTATGCAACCCTTGTAGCTCAATTGGAGCGTGAGTTTGAAGGCGAGGCTGGCCCTAAAGCTTCTATTCAGGCCAAGATCAAAGAGTTAGAAGCAGAGATCAATGCTACCCCGCTTCTATTACAAGAAGCTGCCTATGCTAATGATCGAGCCAAGATCAGGGAATTGCGCTTGCGAAGGCCAGAGATTGATGTGGATATTGCTACAGAACGAATACGCTTAGCTGTAGTGATTGAAGATCATCTACAAAAACTCTATACGCTAACTGGCCCTATTAGATATGAGTTAGTCAGCTTGCGTAATGAGGCACGACCTCAATTGGCTGAGCTTCAAAAAGCTTATGCTGACATAGAGCAATACGCACAATCCGCAGAGCGTGTGGAAGGTAGATCACAGACCATCTGGTCTATGGCTACTAGTGACGTGCTACGAGCTAAAGATGAGGCTGGTAACGCGCAACGAGCCTTATCAGAGTTCTGGGGTTAGGAGATTGCTATGTCAACTTTCAAGGGTGATGAATTTTTTGAAGATTTGAAATATCTTTTGACCGTAGGGGTTAAAGACGTTAAGCAACAAGATGAGTTTGATAGACTAGAAAAGTTCCTGCGACAAAAACCAGTAAGTAATGAAGATGACCCAAACGAGGCTTTGGGTCGTCTATTGCTTGCGGATAACGCTGCTTTGAATGAGGGTGATCTATTCCCTACAGACTACGCATTGAACCTGAAATCCAAAAAGCCAGTCAAGAAGGCTAAGGTCAAAGATCAAGCTGTAGGTTCTTATACTAGGACGAGTAGATATGGCAAGGTGGAGCGTGTTCGTTCTTATAAGCGAAAAGAACGCGCTCTAATCACCTATAACCAAAGAACCAAGAAGATTTTAGAAGAAAGCTAGTAACTAGCTCACGCTACAAAGCCCTATAAGCCCTTTGTTTTGATAAAAAGGTATTCATCATAAGGCTTTGTAGCTATTTGACGACATAGGGCTTTACAATCGCTCTAAAGCATGTCACACATAGATTATTGACCTCCAAGCCATTTCTTCTCCTTCTTTTGGCACTAAAAAGCCTGTTATCAGATGGTAACAGGCTTTTTAGTTTAGGTATAAGCTACTAGTAGCTTGCTATGGTCTAGTAGATCACCCTGCTATGGAGTGATTGCTTGACCGATGGTTCGGGCTGGTCGTCTGGGATTTGTGAGGCTCGAATACAAATCTTGATAGTTCGTTGTTTGTAGTTCAAGCTTACAACCTCTGCCATAATGGTTCCATTATTCCACGCTACAGGATAGACCCACGTTGCATTAGGGAACATTTGCGGAATTAGGCTTAGAGCATCGAAATCACCTATAAATCTTCCTTTACCAACAGGAAGGTCAAGGTGTAATAATTCTTCTTGTACTAGTGTGTCCATATAATATTATTCTCCAATTCATTCACTCATTATAGAAAAGGATTAGAACGTACTAACCCTTGCTTGCTTACATCTATCGTTCGTTCCGCTCTTGCAATTGAGGCAGTACCTTTACCCAATAGTCTGCTTCTTCTGCTGTAACTTCTACTTCTTCTGTAGAGTTTGGTAGTAGAGCATAGTAGCTAGTAGCTCCATTACTCCACCTTCGGCCCATCAGCCTAGCACCCTGCCTGATGGCCGCTTCCACACTTTGCCTGTCTGCTAGTTCAAGCGTTCGCACTTGTGCTAGTACGCTGCTGTAGTGAATACGTGCTAGTGTATCAATGCTCTGCGGTGCTAGTATACCTGCTTGCAGAGCATTATCCATAGCTACTTTGTGCATACGTTCCTGTGCCTTAATAGAAGCTCTGCTAGTAGAGTGCTTAGATAGTGCTACTAGAGTGCTAACAACCAAGTAAGTTATACCAGCACCTACTAGCCACAACAGAAATTGGGGATAGAGTAGAAGCACTATAACCAGCGTAAAGGCACTAGCAAACCCTGCCGCCACTATCGCTGCTAGATTATCACTCTTGACTGAATATACAATCTTAGCCCCTACAATGAACATAAGCAGTACAATGATAGCCACTACAGTAAAATTATTCGTTATGATCTTAGCGTCAATCACCTTAGACCAATCAATGCCATTACTCATTTTAGTTACTCTCCTATTCCATATTTTGCTTCAATCGCTTTGAACTGCTCAAATCTCTTTGGGCGATTGCCGCCAATATATTTGTAGATTTTATTCTTAGACCAGCCAGCCATTAAGAAGATTTTAATAGCTTCTTCATCTAAATCACTATCAGACTGCATAGGTATAAAGCCCTCGGTATCAGTACCAGTACCAGTACCAAGTTCAATTTTTGCCCCAAAAATGGGCTTTTCAGGCTGATTTTTGGTATTGGTACTGGTATTGGTACTGGTATCAGTATTTGGTATCGCTTGTTTTGGATACATTCTAACCAATTCTGCCACAATAGCATTTCTGGTTTGAACATCCATACGCTTGCTACGTCCTAAAACCTCACTGCCATTGCTCTTAAATACGGCAACACCTGGTGTCTCTTTTGTAATTACGTCAGGATTAAAAGCGCAATCTTTAGCTGATTTTCCTATCGTAACTTCGACATATCTTTCACCTGCAAGGCCAAAGACTAAGCGATTAGCCAAGTTAGCTTGCACTTGAGTGCTTAACATGTTTGCTGTTGGATATTGGGTCGCTGCCACTAGAACTACACCTGTAGCCCGCCCCATACGAACTATGGTTTCTACAATGCTCTTTTGCTCTTGAGTATAATCAGCTATTTCGTCACAAATGACTAAAAGCCAGGGTAGCTTATAACCCTTGATCTGCTCTAATTCAAAGTTGTTAGCCGCGCCACAAGCTCTAAGAATATCTTCTCTTCTTGCCATTTCTTGCTTGATTTCATTCAGACCCTTAGAAATGTTCTCAGTACAAATAGCGGTGTTATAGTGCAAAGTGGCGTGGGCTATCTTGCTCAGGAAACCATAGTCCAACCCACCTTTTGCGTCGAATACTACTAGTTGCACTTCTTTAGGGCCGAACTTCAAAGCTTCCAAGCATAGGTACTGTAGTGTATTTCCCTTGCCACTACCGGATGTACCTGCTACTAGCAAGTGCATATCTACACCTAATCTGTAGTAGCAAGGATTACCATAGAGGTCATGAAGTAGTGCTATACCAGTCTCAGGACTATTGTGTGTGCTAGTAGGCTTGCTACGGAGTAGCTTACGAATAGCAACTTCTGTATAGCTTCTATAGTCTTTGCTTGTAGACCATTGCGCCAATTCCTGTTCTATTACTGGCTTGATCTCGTGCATGAAGCTAGTTTCTAGATCATCATCTAAATGAAGCTCGTTGCCGTCCGGTAGTTGGAGGTAGTAAGATACGCTATCATCTGAATAGCGTCTGCCCATAAACCTTGCACCTAAGCGAAGTTCGTCTGCTAGTTCTTGCTTCTCATCTAGTGTCAGGCTAGTACGTTGTGCTAGTACGCTGCTAGTATGCGGTAGCACTTGCTTAATTCGTTCTAGTACGTTTTGCACTATTCTGCTCCTTACTGTAAAAAATATTCCAAATCCTGCTATTGAGGCCAGTGTAATCCAGATTTGTAAATTGTTTAATTCGGTATCACTCATACACTTCTGCTGCCATAAGCCTAACACCTCTTATGAAGTGTTAGGCTATAATCTTAAAAGTTCAACATTGCCCTAAGCTCTTTAACCCCACGTCGGATTAGTGGCTCTGGCGCAATCGCTACTAGAATTGATACTACAAACGTTGCTAAGAACTGATAACCACCATCCCACTTAGCCACGTCCTTTAAGTTTAGTGGGGATAGGTCTAGTCCTCTCAGGAACGGCCCTACACCATTGCTTGTAATGTACAAATCCAGTATCAGGATAATCGCAAAGATTATCAGGTATGCTCTGTGAAACCTTAGCGCGTGTGACCACCATGTCAGGCTAGTCCAATCGGGCATAAACCAGTATTCGATAGCTGTAAAGGTTATGGGTATAAGC
>Ga0194047_10001646_pt1 | contig 13448 bp, 13 predicted proteins | sample JunL225m_MetaG_2_FD_160070 | JGI IMG/M metagenome (GOLD analysis project Ga0194047, IMG submission 160070) | Anoxic zone freshwater microbial communities from boreal shield lake in IISD Experimental Lakes Area, Ontario, Canada - Jun2016-L221-5m | ecosystem: Environmental > Aquatic > Freshwater...
CAATAAGATCGGGACGCCGGGTCACAACAGTACGCCAGGAAAAGAGGAAATCGAAAAAAGGTGTCAGGATTGGTGCCGTGTCCGGTAAAGTACGGCTTGGCGATCGAACCAGTTCGACTCCATAACGCGATGCAAGCGAAACCAGTTCGGGATGACATTGTTCCGTAGCCACCAGCAGCGTCGTGGCAATCTCATGCCGCGAATGAATGTTTAGCAGCCGTTCAAGGAAGCGGCTCGTCCCGCCATACGGCCCGACATCTGGGGCTATAACCAGAACTTTCATACCACCTTCTCAATGCTTTTCAGCAACTATCAGACGCATGTCAACACAGCGGCTGCGCCATTTTTCCCAGGCTGGCGCTGGAAATGCCTGCTCCCGGCAGACGAGGTAATCCTGCTCTCGCAAAATTTCACACTGCGATTCAAGGCAGCTTCGAATCTTAATCCATTCTATATGATCATCTGCGTGAACATGAATATCGCCTTCGTCAGATACCCTGTTCCAACTGACCTTGAGAGCAGAAGACAGATAATTCAAACAATTCGTCTGCCGTAGCACATGGGCAATTTTTTGAAGAATTGTACTCGGCAGCGTCTGCTGAGACTCGGCAACATCGTGACAATAAGCCTGATATTCCGGTTTATCCTGCCAATAATCAGGGCCGACTTCATGATCAATATACAAAATACCGCCTGGCTTCAACACCCGGACGAACTCGCTCACAATGGCCAGATAATCGGGGACATGATGTAAAACTGAATAGGTAGCCACCATATCAAACGATTCATCGGCAAATTGTGACAGATCATTTCCATTCAGCAAAGACAGCTCCAACAACCTGGATTCCATCGATGAGGACTTTAACTCTCGCAGGCAACCGGCTGATACATCAGAAGAAACTACAGCAACTCCAATATCCAGTAAATGACGGGTCAGATTTCCCGTACCGGCACCAAAATCAAGGACATTAGGAACCTCAGCACCGGTCTTGATGCATTTAATGGCATATTCAAGCAGATCACGAATTCTTTGTTGTTCCGTCTGATTGAATATCTCTCCGTGACGAGCTTCATATAGCGGAGCTATCAGGTCATGAACCTTGCTGTTATATGTTATCTGTTCACACATGGCGTATCCCGCAGATAGTTTCCCAGGCACCCTTTGACATTAACCAGGCGCCAACTGCTCGCATCTGATGCCAAAGAGAAGCATTAGTTGCAGCCCAAAGGTTGGACTTAAGACACCTCCTCAGTGGACAAAGCGACATGTCTGAAAAATTCAGGCAAATTGAAAACCAGATTTCAAGAAGCCGACGGGAGAATAAAACAGTTGAATATGTACCAACCTCCCTGTTCGCCGACTCCAGCCTCAGCAGCCACTGTTCAGCCCTGTCAAGGCACTCAGATTCCGGCGGCATTGTACCGTTTATAATCATCTCGTGCAACAGCAGTTGCTCCGGAGTAGGCTCTATTCCTAACTCACGAACACGCTGCAGCCGCAGAGGCGCAACTGCCGCCAGCTGCTCCGCGCTATGTAGGACGCATATCTGCTCTGGCCCGGTTCGGTAATCAAGCAGCACTTTCTGAATGTTGGCAAACTCCATATGTCTTATTGCACGTCCCCACAGCTCATAATCCTGTGAAAAACGGAATTGAGGATTGTATAACAGCCCATTATCTGCAAAACAACTCCTGCGCATCATGACTGTCGGATGGGCAACGCCAACTGCATGAAACTGCCAGCAGCGAATCTCTTCCGATTTTTCAGGCAGCTTCCAGACGCAGTTATTTGCATTAGGGAAAAACTTGACCCAACTGCCGCAGACACCAACTTGTCGATTTGCATCCATGAATTTTAACTGAAAGGACAAGCGTTCGGGCCTGCTGATATCGTCAGCATCCATCCTGGCAATAAACTCTCCTCGAGCAAGCTCCATTCCTATATTCAAGGACACTGCCAACCCAAGGTTCCTGTCATTGTGGATCAAACGGATACGCGGGTCGTTACAGGACTGAATGATGTTAACGCTGCTATCCGTTGAGCCGTCATTGATGATCAGAAACTCAAAATCAGAAAACTTCTGCAGAAGTATGCTTTCAATTGACTCCCGAAGATAGCGTTCTCCATTATAGACAGACATCAGGACTGTTACGCGCGGTGTACTCATGGATCAATCCTTAGCCATGAAGCAGGCATCAGATCACTCGTATCAATTTTTGGGTCATTGAACCAGCGCGAAGGAGCTATCACTATCTTGTCAAGCCGGTGGTTGAGCCATGCCCCCCACCAACTGAAAGAACTGTTGGCAATGATGTGGTGAGTGCAAAGGCTCATAAGCCTCAGATCTTCATAAGCCTTGTCCGGGCCATTGTTGCCAACCAGAGTCATGGAATGCGATATTTCAAAGTGTTCCCTCACCCATGCTGAATCATCGGTGAAGACAAAGAAATGCGGACATTCTGCTCGAGTTGACATGATATCCATTGCCATCAGATAATAATCGTTGCTGCAAGCCATATATTTAGCAGCCGTTTTTTTATCGTTTATGTAATCTCCCCGGCGGATATGAATCGATACCGAGTTGCATTCGTTAATCATGGATACTACTTCTTGATTTCTAACATCAGAATTAACACTAAGCGTAAAATCACTGCGTATGACAGCAGCGATATCCTGGAAATATTTTTCACTCTGCCAATAGCCGTCCAGACAAATATTGTCCGGCAACTCAAGAATAGATGAATCGAAGTGAAAGTGTTTTCCATAGATACAGGTCTTTCTATGGATGGGATTCATAAAATTTAAAAACCGCTTTACCCTGCCGGCATGCGGTTCATACAGTCTGGATATTTCCTGCATTGTTGCCGGTTCAGCGTTAATGGAAAAATGATCCAGCGCATAAGAACGTGGAGTAACTCCGGTCAGATCTTCACGAAACCAGGAAAGATCCAGTTTCAAGGGGACATTATGTAAACAGGAAAGGCGGCGCCCAGCTGCATACTGGAACATCTGATTGCCCAAACCTCCTTTCAGAGAGACCATGATCATCTTTTTATTCCAAGCTGCATTCTCATTTCTTTGTTGCCCTGACAAAACAGCCAAAATGCAGCAGATCTGATGACCCATTATCTCTTGCGCTGAAAAGTTTAAGCATATTTAAAACCAATCTCGTAGCCAATGCTTCCAGAAGAGTGGTACGGCTGTTTGCATATCTACTCGCAACTGTCGGGATCCGTCGTACTTCCTGAGCCAGATATTCAAAATAATTGCCATTTTCTACCAGTTCATTGATGTGAAAACCATTTTCAGGAAGGTGGTTTTCGTAGAAATATCTGCTGAACCCCGTGTAAAAATGGTACGGGGCATAGTGGGTCAAACAGCAGAACGGGGCGGTAAGAATCAATTGTCCCCCGGGACGAAGCAACCGGGCAAATTCACAGATTGCCGCAAGCGGGTCGGGAAGATGTTCGAATACCTCAATGCACATGATTGCGTCGAAAGAGCCGTCCTGCTCCGGAATTGCGGTGATATCACTCACAATATCAAGTTGCGACAGATCCCTTGCCCCGGTCTGCAAGCCGCGGTAATCCCCTTTTCCATCATACCCCGCAAAATCCTGGGCAACGTAACTCAGGTGCTCACAAAAGCTCATGAATTTCCGTTCCCCTGCGCCGGCATCCAGGATTCGTGAACCTGCAGAAACCTGTGCAAGGGACATCTGAAGCCAGGTAACTCTGTTCGACTCGTTATTTGTTCCGACGCCGTTCACAAGCTTCTCTTTCTGAAACAAAAACAACCACAACCGTATCCCTGTGCATCAATGAGCTCCTTAGGCGGATTCCTGACAAGTCCACCATTCTCAGGCCTTTCAGGAATAAGAACAAACTCTTTCAGCTCCAGGTCGCTGAAATAATCCATAACCTGTTCATAGCGATAAATTCTGTGCGCGTTGAACATAATTATTGACAGACCTCCAACAGGGACGACGAATAGCAGTAAACCGTCTGGTGCCAGTACACGTTTCAATTCGGAAATCGCTTTCAGATCAGAGTCAGGATTGAGCGAATCGCCATAACGAGCTAGGCCAATATGTTCAACCACATGCATACACGAGAGAGACTGAATACTCTCGTCTGAAAATGGGAGCGAGAGGAGATCTGCCGATTCTGAAATAAGGTTATCCAGCACTAGATCTGCAGGTCGGTAATCGAAATATCTTACCTTCAAAAATGCGGATACTAGAGAGCAAAAATAGAGCGACGACGAAATATCAACATGTTCTTCTGGCGGATTTTTTGCAAGGATTCGGGCCGCCCAGGCAGTATGATAAACATAGTGACGGTCAAACCCAGTTGCACTGGTTTTGTCATTCAGGCATGGGTATCTGTCTTTCCACTCAATCAGAAAGCGATGATCTGCTCCGCACTTTTTTTTGAAACACAGAAACTCCTTTACGTAAACCATCAGCGCACAAAAGGATTTATAACGGGCAGAAGCCATTTTAATTTGTGTAATTTTAATAATTCGCGCAATAATTCCCATCAGCGCCCATCATCCTTTGGATTACACGCGATCTTGAAAATAGCCCGTAACTCGAGTGCTTTCATTTTGAAAAACCACTTAAAAGCATCAGCGTGTTTAAATTTCTCGGCAGTTACAGCATTGTCGTAGAAACTTTTCTCCACCCATTCACCAAAATAGTGATTTTCAGGATCATAAAATATCCCTTTCCATCTATTAAGATAATTCGTTTCATCATTTTTCTGTTTCTCCGTGTTCGAGCTCCTAGCCGCAAGATTTGCGTGTGAATAGTGCTCAATATATGAATCTGGTGAATCGATACAGATATGTCCCCGTTCCCACATTTTCAGACAGAGATCGCCATCTGCGTGATAAAACATATATCTCTCCTCATCGCAATATCCTAGCTCTCGCAATACTTCGTTCAAATAGAGACCATGATTCACGAACATTCGGTTACCCAGCGTTCTGCCAACCCTGTAATGCTCCTGTTCCGGCCAGTTGCGCCAGTAAAAGGCAACCCCGCCAACCTTTTCTCCAGCTTCGAGCCGTTCTTCAAACCTTGCGACACCGTTCTTAATGGCTCCGGGCACAACAAGACAGTCGTCACTAAGCATGCAGACATATTTCCCCTGCGCACACTTGAAGCCCAGATTCATGAAGTATCCCCATGAGCGCCGCTCAATTGGCCTTCCGCACCACTCTCCACGATTATGCTGAATGACCGTTACGATGTCCTTTTGCTTGGCCAACCATTTCAAAGTACCATCGGAGGAACCGCCGTCCACCACAATAATTTCATGAGAGAAAGAACACCGGTCCAGCTCCTGCCGAACACTGTCTATCGTCAGCTTCAGGAAGGGTAAGCGGTCGTAAGTACCAAGCACAATAGATACTTTAAAATCAGATTTCATAAATGAGCTCATGTTTCCAGAAGCTATAATACTGAATTAGTGTCACTAGCCTTTTCTGCAAATAATGTGTGCATTGTCATTCTGCAGTTCTCCCGCATCAACGAAATATTCTTCCAATGCAAAAAGGGACTCTAGCAACCTTCTGTGACTAGATATTTCTGCATTAAAGTTATCGTAAAAAGCGCGATCAAGAGCATAGAACAGTATGGAGCCGTTAAAATACCGAACATCAACATCAACATAATAGTTCTTGAGAGTCGAAACAATCATACTTGATTTCACACACTCTGACGGGTCTGTTGTTTTAAAATATTCCAACGACGGCATTTCCCATAACTTCTCATAAACAATATCATCTCTAAGTTTATAAGCATTAACCAAGCGAGATAACCAGGCTTTAAGCTTTGATCCGCTCGACACTGCGGCAAGTTTTTCACCACCAACGACTTTATTGCGCAACTCTGATGGTAACAGATGCTTGACAGCGTTGACAATTTCCTGCTGCCTCACAGATAGTTGTTGATAGTCGGGGCCAATATATTCGTTAGAAACAAGGATCCCTCCTGGTTTCAGGGCAGAGGCCAACATTCCAACTACTTTATCAAGATCACGTATATGGTGTAGCGCTCCATTGGCCCATATGATTTCAAATTCCTCAACAGGTAAATTTTGACTATTAATATCTGCCAGTCGATATGATATATTATGCAGCCCTTCTATAGTTGCGCGTTCTCGAGCTTGTTCAATGGCACCGGGAGCAATATCAATACCTACGATCTCCTCTGCAACTCCAAGTCGTGCTAAAGTGCGTTCTACCTCACCAAAGCCGCAACAAATACTCAAACATTTTTTTAGTGGAATAATGTTTTTTAGATACTTTTCAACAGTCCAATACTCACACCAGTCTTTGCTGCTCGCATCAGACTCGCCAAAAATCAACTTGCAAGAACGGCTTCTAATTGCTGGATAACAGTAAAAGTTTTTGTCTGACGCAGAACAATCGGACTTGGACCATAAATCTTCAACAATTTTATTATCATAATTTTCTGACATATTGCCAGCCCTCCAAGACTATCAGCCGTAAACACACAGCAGCAGCATTTTATTCTAAAATTAATCAGCTCAGGCTAAAAACTGACAGTTTGAATAAGCAAGTGAAGTTACTGTTTCAAGCTTCAACGTTATATTCAAATAGTTCAAGTCTATTCACGAATCAGATTTCCAGTCCGTAATAACCTCATCAAAGAAGTCCAGATATTGATTGCCAATTTTTTCGATATTGAAACGCATACGGGCATCTTTTACTGCTGATACAGAAAGCTGCTTCAAGATCTCCGGTTCACGAAACACTAGGCATATAGCTCTGCTTAAAGCCTCCACATCGCCAACCGGCACCAAAACACCGGTTGCTTCACCAGTATTAAAATGGTTAAGACCGCTGTTATCACCTTCATAACGCAGCCCCCTGATTTGCTCTGAAACACCGCCAACAGCTGTAGCAATAACAGGTGTCCCGCACGAAAGAGCTTCCACGATGGTGTTTGGAAAGTTTTCTGCGCGGGCGGCATGAAGATAAACATCCGCTGATTGATAATATCTGGCCAACTCTTCTGAAGTTTTGTACGGAATAAATATGATTGTTGCGGAGCCGATTTTTTCAGCGGGAGCGTTCTCGCCTATAGCAATTAAGCGCAACGATTTTTCGGGCATAGCCGTAGCCACCTTTACAACTGCAGCGCGCATAGTGGCATAATCTTTCCAAATGCTCGCACGGATTCCATTAGCAGCGAACATTACAACATGATCATCTTTGCTGATCCCAAGATCTGCACGAGCCTGCTTTTTATCCGCAGGGAAATAAATATTCTGATCAACACCATTGTTGATGACCCTGGATTTAACTACAGCAGGTTTTAAAATAGAGCGGTCTACCTTGTTCATCAGCCACTGTGAGGGAGAAATCACATACAATCGGCAGGAATCATAAACCTTTTTTTTACGGAGCCAGTTGAAATGAGATGTGTCTCGTTTCAGTGCATAATGAACATCCGGATACGGACACTCTCCGCATCCGTCAACCCACTTTTCACAATCAAAGGAATGGGCACAATGCCCACCAAGCAGCCACGGATCGTGCATGAGAAGAACTACTGGATAACGATTTGACAATACTGACAAGGAGCGAAGGTCAAAATATCCGCCATGAAGATTATGACACAGGACGATGTCGGTAGAATCTGAGAAAATTTCCTCGATATACCTGCAATCAGATTCGCCAGGATCTTCAATGCCAAAAGTTATTTCTGCACGGCGTTGAAGAGCTTTATATAGCAATAAAAACTTTCTGGAAAGCCTTGAGGGTGGCGGAAGCTGCCTGGCCGCTTCATCCAGCGCTGATTTCAATTCGATGGTATCCGGATCAACGCCGAGTTTTTTTCCAACAATCAGAGTTGAACGAATGCCCATATTTCTGAAATATCCATGGAGCATATTGGCGATGCAAGCAGCTCCGCCAGTGGCATCCAGAGTATTTAACTGGGTAATGGTCTTAGTCACGATTCAGCCGACTATCAGGTCATTGCGTTTGGCATAAACCAAACAATACCAAGTGGTATTGGCAGTTAGACGGAATGGCGGTTTTGACGCAGAACATGTTTCAGCATCAAAATCATGAATCAGGAAGCGAAAACCCTGTGCATCCAGTAAATTGAGAATTCTCCCCATTTTCTGCTCCTGCTTTGGCCAACCATGGTATTCCAATACAAGTTCACGAACGTTACGCAGACAACCGGCTTCGGCAACCTCGGTAAGAACCTCCAGTTCGGTTCCCTCAATATTCAATTTAAGAAAATCTACTGTTTCTCCAAGGTACCCGGACAATCGCTCCATCTTAACCTTCACGTTTCCGGAATTGGAGAGTTGGCCTCCCGCCTGACCATCAGGAGTGAAAAATGTTTCGCCGTCCTCGGCGGCCAAACCGGCATTCACCAGCTTAACATCACAGATATTGTTGACTGTCAGATTTTCGCTCAGAAGTTGAAATATCGACGGATCCGGCTCAAAAGCAATAATCCGGGCTTTTGGGTAGAGGTGCTTAAAATGCAGAATGGACATACCCATATTGCTACCGCCATCAATTATCAGAGGATCAGATCGCATTGCATCAAATTGATATATGCCGTTGAGAAATTCATCCTTGTACTGCATATAAAAGTTCGGCCCATCAGTGATCTTAACACGGTAATTCAGGCATTTCATCACCGCGCCCGGCTTTTGTGTCGATGTATTGAATCGATATCCAGCCAGGTTCAGCTGCCGTAGCATGCGATCAACACCAAGCGAAAAACAGATATTTTTAAACTTTTCAAGTACACCGAACATGTATTTTCTCTTCCGAACTTATTTTTCAATAAACTGGTTTTTCCATGCTGCAATACTCGTTTCAGGTAATTTGACTTCGGTCGGCCAATCTGACTCGATACACATTTCAAGATGGGTATCAATCTCTTTACGATTTATTACCGGCAGGCTGAAATTGCTGCCCATTTCAGCAGCTCTATTATCTACACTGATGATGATTGACCTTCGCTTGTACTGCAAGGCGCGAATCCCTGCATGAAGTCGAGTGCCAATATAATCGACACTGTCAAGGCTCAAGGCGGCGTTTAAGGCATCCAGAGAAGGATCTAGAATTTCTGCGTCCGAGCCGATAATCCGCCGAGCATATTCGTAATCTCCAGGCTGCTGAGGCCAGAATAATATTTTTGAGTAATTGCGTTTAACAATTTCGAAAAACTGTCGATCGCTTTGTTCATCCTGTTTATACACCGTTAAAGTAACCAGAGCGCAATCAGACCGATGCGCTGGAATCAAACTACAATGATGCGGATCCAGATGCCACATTGTGGGACAACCGGTGTTCAGGACGTGGAGATTGATTGGAGATAATTTGTATTCAGTATAGGCGTCTCTGACAGAATGAGCTGCATTTGAGTGAAGAATCCCTTTCAACAGGAAACGTGTATACATATTGGGAGAAAAATCCTGATATTGCCACCAACCGACCCCCATCAAGATCACGTTGTTCAACCATAATCTGTCACGCTGCCGGACACGCCATTCGCTGGTTTTGTTCATATCTGAGCTCAGAACATTTGTACCACCAAGGAAGACGTAATCAGCAGTTTGAACCAATTTGCGACCTGCCCGGATAAATTCAAGTGCAGGCACATGAAGGATAAAATCATGCGGAAACATAGAGCGTAATTCATGATTTACGGCGTCCATGATTATTTCATTTCCTAGATTGGGATCGCTGACACCTGTATCCAGCACAACAACAGTTTTCATGTAATATTAGTTCTCCCCCAGTTTTTAAGCAGTTTACTAACGTGCAGCTTGACACTTGACAGGTAGTTTATGAGATATTGCAGTTTGTTCCGTGGTTTTCCTGCCAAATGTATTTCAAGTGCGTAATCAGAGATCCTGTCCGGCACCATAAGAGCGGGATGCTTTAGCGGAAAGCTAATTGCTTCCGATATTTCATATTGTTTATCAGCTTTTCCCCCGGTATGAGTGGAATTTGCCCCAAAACCAATATTAGCCACCAAATTTACTTTAGGCCTTATGACAAGAAAATTATTCTTGTATCTGGTCACTCCCCAAAGATAGTCCCATGTATCTAATTCACCCTGAATCGCTGCATATGCGCCCTTCCACCAGTATTCCGCAAAACGCCTGTTCTGTGATATGTTGGCCTTTATCAAATCAATTTCAATTTCACTCAACTGGTGACCGGTCAAATACTCATTCCATGCCCTTTTCCATGTAGCCCATCCCCAAATAAGTCCATGGCGAGAGAAAGAATAGCTCAGATCGGCATTGTACAGTGCGGGACTGAAATTGTTTCCGCTGATCATCCCTATCCTGCTGTCCAGCTCATACTTTGCGAGCAACTCAGTACAGAACTTGAAAAAGGTGGGCTCCGGCAGACAATCGTCTTCCAGAACAATTCCAGCCTCCACATTCTCAAAGAACCACGTTACAGCTGAACTTACCGCCCGCCTGCATCCCAGGTTTTGATCGTTGAAGAGCGTCTTCACCTCACAGGGCCAGTCAACACGATCGATGACTCGGCGCACCTCTGCACAAATATGCTCCTCTTCTGGATAAACAGTTCGAGGTCCATCTGCGGCTATAAAAAGTTGCGCCGGACGTGCATTCCTAATACTTTCAAAAACACGAACAGTCGTTTCAGGGCGATTAAATATAAGAAACAGGACGGGAGAGCAACTCAAAACATACTCCAAATCAACATATCATCTCCGGCGATACAGAATATCGGAGTAGGATTCCTCAATATTTAATATGGAAACTGGTTTATATAGATGGCCTATAACCGCCTCAACTTCATCTCTGCCATGAACCTCTATCAACATGTATTCAATCCAGTGGCGATCAAAGTCAATACCTTGAAGCACTTGTGCTTCACACCCTTCTACATCCAGAGAGAATAAGTCGATATGCTGAATATGGTGTTTGTCCAGCACGTCACTGAGTGTTCTCGCTGGAACAATAACACTATACGTATCATCTCCGTCGGCTAAACATCGTCTGCCGGACTGAAGATGCTTTTGCTCATCTTCATCGCTATTCAGCGACCCCTTAACCAAACTCATTAGATTACAATAGTTCATTTCGACATATTCTTCAGGAAAATCGGCGGCAATTAACGCACAATTTTCCACAATGCATTTGGGGCGGTTCTGTCGACATTTTTCAGCCAAAGCTGGAATTGCTTCTATCAGCACCCCCCTCCACCCCATATATTTCTCAAAATACAGAGTATTGCTTTGACTCATACCATTATTTGCACCAGCCTCAATAAACATCCCATTATTGAACTTAATATAAGGTCTTAACTTTAAATCAAGCTCATCCAACGCATATGATTGTCTTTTGAAATACGAACGTATAGAAGGCATCGTTAATCCATAATTAGCTGCAGATTTTATCCATTACTGATATCTCAGCAATCCCGCCCAATACACTAACAGGCTCAGAATCGCTTATGCGATGGAGGCTGATCCGGCCCCGAAAAAAAACTGATGTGCACCATGCATATGAATTCACTGGGCCAGCGCCAATAAAGTCAACTTGAGTAAAGTCGGAATCCCTTAAAAATCTGGCCGTTTCAGGAAACCAATCGCAGTTATCCAATATAATAACACCACCATCAATTAATCTGGATATTGACTCTACGGCACAGTTGTACCTGTACATTCCATCAATAACTATTACTTCATACTTCATTTCGTTTTGATGGATGGCACCTGAATATTCATTACATTCAGATTTCAAGCATAGCGTTCGGTTATAAGGTAAGTCTTGTATCCCGAATTTGTACCATTCAGGATCAGATTCAACGCTAATAACAGTATGTGCTTTATTTGACCAAAACTGGGAGCTGTTGCCTGAGCCATACTCGAAAATGTTACAGTTGGAAAAATCAAACTGCTGCAGAAATTCAATTCCCGGATAAGTATACCAAGGCAATGGATTTGCATTTTTGTCAAACGGGAGTTTCCGTTTATAAGCCTCGTGCCCTCCTTGGGTCTTTTCAATATAGGATAAAACCCACAAAACACGAACGAGGTCAGACTGGCGAATATATTTATACAAGACGCCTATATTAACTACTGTCGATACAAATGCGGACACCCTGGAGAAAATGTGACTGAATAGGCCTATAGCAGAGCCCTTCTTCTCCCTGCTAGCATCGGCACTGATATGTGGCTGCAAAATACTCATATTATTCCCGCTGCCCGTCAAGCTGTCCACCAGTTGTCCAGGAATGCTCAATCAACACTTCACCTTGCTCTCTTCCGATCATTTTGCCGCTACAATAATAATCACCATCTTCTACATTCAGTACAAATGCATTCGAAATCATATCCATAATTTCGCCTTTTACGGAGCAAAAGAGAGTGCAGCCATAGATTCCAGATCTGAGGTTAAACTTTGGCCAATGGCATTCAAAATAACCTTTATTATAGATATTCTGAATTCCTTGACCGGAGTCGGCTGAATTCAGATTGGACAGGAGATAACCCTGGCTGCTTCGAATATTAAAAGCTACAAGCACTTGCTCATTTATTTTTTCGATAGCAGATTCATAAAAAAATCTCAAATAAATATCCTGCCCACTTAATATTTGTTGAAGTTGGTTACCCACAGAATCATAAGCGGCTGCTCTGGTAAATTTCAGCACCTGATTTCCTCTGCGATCAGAACGTGTTGCAAGATCGGTACTGCGCGCTGTGGTGTGTACACTCTGCATATATCTTGAAACGGCTTCTTCAATAGGGCCAAAATGATCAAGGTTCCCATCAGCCAACACGATACCGTATTGGCATAACTGCTGGATCGCGGCCATATTATGACTAACAAACATCACAGTCCGGCCTTCGCTCCCAACCTCCTCCATCTTACCCAAACACTTCTTCTGAAACTGTGCATCCCCTACAGCCAGCACTTCATCAACAATCAGTATCTCCGGCTCCAGATGCGCCGCCACAGCAAAAGCCAGTCGCACGTACATCCCTGAAGAATAACGCTTTACCGGTGTATCAAGGAATTTTTCAATTTCGGCAAAGTCGACTATCTCATCGAATTTCCGTCGAATCTCTTCCCGCTGCATTCCAAGAATAGCGCCGTTTAGAAAGATATTCTCCCGCCCGGTCAACTCTGGATGAAAACCGGTGCCCACCTCCAGCAGGCTAGCCACCCTCCCCTTGATCCTGACACTGCCGGTGGTGGGTTCGGTAATACGGCTGAGAATCTTGAGGAGTGTAGATTTACCCGCACCGTTACGACCGATAATGCCGATGCGGTCGCCTTGCTTGACTTCAAAGGAAACATCTTTCAGAGCCCAGAAGTCTTCTAGAGGCGGGATGAGGGTTGAGGGTTGAGGGTTGAGGGAACGGCGAAAAGGATGGAGCAATCTATTACCC
>Ga0194047_10001648_pt1 | contig 13432 bp, 9 predicted proteins | sample JunL225m_MetaG_2_FD_160070 | JGI IMG/M metagenome (GOLD analysis project Ga0194047, IMG submission 160070) | Anoxic zone freshwater microbial communities from boreal shield lake in IISD Experimental Lakes Area, Ontario, Canada - Jun2016-L221-5m | ecosystem: Environmental > Aquatic > Freshwater >...
TTTTATCGAGCTCATGAAAAGTTTCCCATGTTGCCCATTTAGGAACCAACATCGAATTTGAAATAATTACACGCGGAGCATCTTTATGAGTTGGCAAAATTCCAACAGCTTTTCCACTTTGAATTAATAGTGTTTCATCTTCTTCTAAATCCTGAAGCGCTTTAACAATAAGATCAAAACATTCCCAATTACGGGCAGCTTTCCCAATACCTCCATAAACAACCAGATCTTCCGGTTTCTCAGCAACATCAGGATCAAGATTGTTATGTAACATTCTTAATGCAGCTTCTTGTATCCAACCTTTGCAACTCAATACATTACCATGTGCAGCGTGTAATTCTTTTCTTGCCATTTTACTGAAATTAAAGGGCAAACTTACTATTAAAAAGTGTTTTGCTCAAGTTGATATTTGGCATTCGAGATAATTTTAGCTCATTCTTAAACAATTGACCTTATCGTTTGTTAAATGTATTCAAGCAAAAACAGAAAGTATGAGTACAGCGCAGGCAATGCCTAAGATGGAGAACGGAATAATAGAAGGACCAAAAAAAACAAGATTTGACCGCAAACGTGTGATTATTATTTCATCAGTTTTAGCAATTCTTCTTTTGGCGGGAGTTCGTTTCTGGATAGTCAATACATCATACGAATCAACAGACAACGCACAGATTGATGCAAGCATTATTCCCATTCGTTCAAGTGTAAGTGGTTATGTAAAGAACATCTTTTTTAAGGATAATGAGCACGTTAAAAAAGGACAACTATTAATTGAAATTGACGATACCGAATTAAGAACTAAAGTTGCTCAAGCTCAAGCGGCACTCGAAAACTCTAGGGCAAATTTATTATCGGTAAGCAGTAATGCAAGTTCAGGAAAAAAGAATGCAACTGCTGTTGAACAATCATCATTTGCTTCAGAGCAAAATGTTGAAGCTGCAAAAATTAAATGGCTAAAACTTATCGAAGATTTTAAGCGTATCAGTAATTTATACAATGCAAATGTTTCAACTCGCTCGGCTTACGATGCATCAAAAGCAGATGTTGATGTTGCCAAAGCACAATATGAAGTTGCCGTAAATAATTATAAATCATCACAAGCACAATCAAGTGGAGCCTATTCGCAAGTTGATGCACAACAAGCTCAAATTACTTTAGCACAAGCTTTGGTGAGACAGCGAGAAACAGAACTTACCTTAGCAAAAACGCTTTTAGGTTATGCTAAAGTTGAGGCTCCTCGTGATGGAATAATTTCAAAAAGATCTATCGAAAATGGTCAATTCATTTCTATGGGTCAACCACTTTGCTCGGAAATAGATAAAGAAAATTTTTGGGTAACTGCAAATTTTAAAGAAACACAAATAAAAAAACTTAGCGTTGGACAGGAAGTAGAAATAAAATTGGATGCCTATCCCGATTTAAAAATAAAGGGAAAAATTGAATCGTTTGTTGGAGCAACTGGAGCAAAATTTTCATTGCTGCCTCCCGATAATGCAACAGGAAATTTTATTAAAGTTACACAACGAATTTCTGTTCGTATTGCAATTATTGATTTTCCGAAAGATCAAGCTGATGTGTTATTTCCCGGCTTAAGTGCATTTGTTGAAGTGAAATTAAAATAATTTTAGTGAACAAAACGATGCAACTTCAAAATCAATATCCTGTAGGATTTGAAAAGTGGATATTGATATTAACTGCTATTTCGTGTGCAATTCTCGAACTCATTGACGCAACAATTGTAAACGTTTCGTTGCGAGAAATCAGTGGAAGCATTGGTGCAACAACAGTTGAAATTGCATGGGTAACTACTTCCTATGCCATCTCAAATGTGATCATCATTCCACTTACCAGCATGCTCTCTGATTTGTTTGGAAGGAAAAATTATTTCACTGCATCTGTATTGATTTTCACTTTCGCTTCATTGATGTGTGGAGTTTCTCACGACCTTTGGACATTGGTATTTTGGCGTTTTGTACAAGGCTTAGGCGGTGGTGGTTTATTATCCACTGCACAAACAATTATCATCGGTGCTTTTCCTCCTGAAAAAATCGGAACTGCAAGTGCAATTTTTGGAATGGGAATTATTTTAGGTCCAACTTTTGGTCCTACACTTGGCGGTTATATCACAGATAATTTTTCATGGCACTGGATATTTTTTGTGAATATTCCAATAGGAATTGCTGCATCAATTTTATCGTGGACATTTGTAACGAATAGAATCGGTGCCGTTAAACCAAAGGAGATCGACTGGTGGGGAATTATTTTTCTGGTATTATCAGTAGGTTCATTACAATTTGTTTTAGAAGAAGGAACAAAAGACGATTGGTTTGAAAGCACCGAAATTGTAGTATTCTCATTTGTATTTGTTATCGGCTTGATTGCATTTATTTATCAAGAACTCACCACCGAACATCCTGCTGTAAATATTCGTTTGTATAAAAGTTTCAATCTAGTAATGGGAAGTATTATGAACCTCATGCTTGGGATGATGTTGTTTGGAACAGTGTTTATTTTTCCACTTTTTGCGCAAATATCTTTAGGATGGACAGCCACCGAAACAGGAGTATTTATGATTCCCAGTGCTTTGTGTTCGGCCTTTGCAATGCCTACAGTCGCAAAACTTATGGCACGTGGTGTTAACCCAAAATTCATTATCATTTCAGGAATTCTAATGACCTTTACTTTTTTAATGATGATGTCGTTTTCATCTCCTGATTCAAGTGAAAATAATTTTTATTTCCCATTTGTTTTAAGAGGCGTTGGAATGGGTTTTATGATGTCGCCAATTATTTCATTAGCAGTTGCCGGGTTGCGTGGTAAAGATTTAGCACAAGCAGTAGGATTGGCAAATATGATCAGACAACTTGGGGGAGCTGTTGGAATTGCTTTCATCAATTTATATATCACTCATCAAAATGCATTGATAAAAGGAAGTATGTTGGGTTACGTTTCCGAATTTAGCAATGTGAGTGCCGAAAGAATTTCAGCCTTCACTCAAAACTTTTTATCTTTAGGATATTCTCAAGGTGATGCCGAATCTCTTGCCAACCGAATGATGGATAATATTATTTTTAAACAACAGGCAATTGCAAGTTACGATAAAGGTTTTTTTATGGTGGGCATTTCTATTCTTATTGGAATTCCTGTTGTGCTTTTGATACGTTATAAAAAAGCCGAAAAAGTTAAAGCTGTTTCAGATCATTGAGATTATTTTTATTTGTATGGTAAATTTTTCAAATTGCGTAAAATTGCTCCATGAAATTTTTAATTGTAGGACTCGGAAATATTGGTGATGAATATGCGCATACAAGGCATAATATCGGATTTGATATTGCTGATGCATTTGTAAAAAAACACAATTCAAAATTCACTCCCGACCGTTATGCTGATTATGCAAATTTTTCGATGAAAGGAAAACAGATGCATGTTATCAAGCCTTCCACATACATGAATCTTAGCGGCAAAGCAGTTCGTTATTGGATGGAAAAATTAAAAATTGACATCGAAAATGTTTTTATTTTGGTGGATGATTTAGCTATTCCTTTTGGAAAAATAAGAATCAGAGAAAAGGGAAGTGATGCCGGACATAATGGGTTAAAAAGTATCAACGAATTATTGCTCACACAAAATTATTCACGATTGCGATTTGGAATCGGTGCCGATTTTTCAAAAGGTCGTCAGGTAGATTTTGTATTGAATAAATTTAACGAAGAAGAACAAAAACAAATCCCTGAACTCATCACAGCATCGGTTGACTCCATTGAATGTTTTGCCCAACGCGGAATTGCTGTTGCCATGAATTTGTACAATAAATAATCTGAAAATTTCTTTCCGTTCAGTCAAAAACAAAATTCAGTTTTTACATTCTTCTTTCACAATTCAATGATTGTATTATTTTGCATGAATAATTTTCATTCATGAAAAAACTATTATTCATCGTTGCATTTATTTCGCAAACAACATTTGCGCAAAACACCTATCGCTCATATTTAAAAGATAACACTGCATATCGAGAGCATTCATTAGACATCACAAAGATGAAAGTGGAAGTGTCGTTTGATGTTGAAAAAGGTTTGGTAAAAGGAAAAGTAACTCACAGTTTTACCGTTCTTCAAAAAATTGTGGATTCGGTTTTCTTTGATGCACCGGATATAAAATTTAAATCCGCTCAAATAAATAATCAACCTGTTAACTATTCAACCAATAAACAAGGTGTTTGGGTCAAGCCCGGAAAACCACTCCAATGGGATGAAACAGGAACGATTATTTTTGAATATGAAGCAACTCCTCGCAAAGGAATTTATTTTATTGGATGGAATGTCCCTGAGAATAAAGAAAAATCTCCTTGGGCCGTTCGCAAACAAATCTGGACGCAAGGACAAGGAGTTGACAACCGTTATTGGATTCCGATGTATGATGATATGAATGATAAATTTATCACCGAAACTGTCATCACTTTCGATAAAGATTTTCAGGTTTTATCAAATGGAACTTTGCTAAAAAAAGTTGCCAATAAAGACAATACCGTTACTTGGAATTATACCATGACTCATCCTCATCCGGGTTATTTATTGATGCTTGGAATTGGGAAATATGCTGTTAAGCAATCGAAGAGTGGAAAAGGTGTTCCGATGAATTTTTATTATTACCCAGAGTTTCCTGAAAGACAAGAACCAACTTATCGTTACTCTGAAAAAATGGTTGATTTTATAGAGCACGAAACAGGAATTCAATACCCATGGGAAAGTTATTCGCAAATCATGGTTCAGGATTTTTTATATGGTGCAATGGAAAATACAACCGCTACAATTTTTGGTGATTTTTTTAATGTGGATGAACGCGCTTACAAAGACAGAAATTATATCGGAGTAAATTGTCATGAGCTTGCTCACCAATGGACAGGCGATTTCATTACAGCCCGCGATGGCCGCGACACATGGCTTCAGGAAAGTTATGCTACTTATTTCCCTAAAATGTTTACACGCGAAATTTTTGGTGAAGATGAATACAATTGGTCGAAGCGTGCTGAACAAAATGCAGCAATTGAAGCAAGTAAAAAAGATAAAAATCCTATTCGTTTTGCCGGTGCGGGTACTGCACGTGTTTACCAAAAGGGTTCAGGAGTTATAAGCATGTTGAGTTATGTTTTAGGAAGTGATGAATGGAAACGTGCTTTAAATTTATACCTTAAAAATCATGCTTATTCAAATGTTGAAACCAACGATCTGGTTTTAGCGATTCAGGATAAATTAGGAAAAGATCTTAGCTGGTTTTTTGATGAATGGTTATACCGTGGTGGCGAACCAAATTATGTTGTTCATTACGAAGATCTGACCTACAATGACGGAACACGATCAACTGAAATAGCGATTGAACAAACTCAAGAAAGAAGCGAGGTTGTTGGGCTTTTCAAGATGCCAATAGTATTAGAAGTTCATTACAAAGACGGAAGTTTTGATAAGGTAACAGAATGGATAAAAGAGCAAACTGAAGTTGTAAAAATTTCAAATAAAAACAAAAAAGAAATTGCATTTGTGTTGTTCGATCCAAATTCAAATGTGATGAAATCTGTTACGTTCAAAAAAACATTTGATGAATTGAAAGAACAAATTTTACATGCACATTTTATGCTCGATAGATATGATGCGTTAGTTGCGTTGAAAGAATTTGATATAGAGAAAAAGCGTGACCTTCTAATAGAAGTTTTTGGAAAAGAAACTTATCATGCTCTGAAAACAGAGATCATCAATCAACTTGTAAATGATAATAATGCCAAAACAATTGATGCAATAAAAACTGTTTTCAATCAACCTCTGCCCTCTTTAAAACTTGCTGTTATCAAAGGTTTGAACGGAAATGAAGATGCATGGAAAACTTTATTCGAAAAATCATTAACAGATTCATCGTATGATGTTGTACAAGCATGTTTGGATAAACTATGTAAACGTTATCCTGCCGATTCAAAAAAATATTTAGATGTCACAAAAGGAATTGACGGCATGTGTAATTCAGTTAGAATTAAATGGCTTGAACTAGCAGCAATCAATAATATTGATAAACAAAAAAATGTTGACGAGTTGGTATTTCTTGCAAGCAATGCTTGGGAATTTAGATCAAGAGCTAGTGCGTTCAACTCCTTAAAATCATTAAATTATTGTGACGAAAAACTTGTTGCAAATTTATTTGATGCCATGCTTAATACTAATGGCCGCCTCGCAGGACCTGCGTCTCAACTTGCTGAATATTTCAGTGCTCAGGTTTCATATAAACAAATGATGATTGATTATTTCAAATCAAAAACATGGATTGATTGGCAAAAAGAATCGTTAAAAAAGCAAATGAGTTTTTTATAGAAAGAATTCAAATCTGAAAGAAAAACTATTTCGTTCCTACGGAACTTTTGATTCATTTTGGTTGTTTTTTTACCGATATTTCACTCCTCCGGAGTTTGTTAATTTATTAATGAACAAAGTGCTTTATGAACAAAAAAATAAAAGTCCCATAGGGACAAAATATTGGTAGAAATAAAAAAAATCAAAATTATAGAATCCCGTCAGGGATGAAATATCACGAATAATTTAATGTGTCTTTTTGAAAAAAGTATAAGTCCGTTTAATTTTATCTTTCAATAAACGCCTGTTTAATGCTAATGAATTTTCAGGTTCTTTTGTATAACCATTAAACTTTTCTCCAAGCCTTAAATAAAAATGAAAGAAAGTAGAACTGGTCATTCCCCATTTGCGTAAAAATTGCAAATAGCCATCATTTTTTTTAATTCGTGAAACACTTTTAGAAATAAAATGATATACACGAGCCTCTGAAACTCCTTTGTAATAGCGCACCCCCACGTTCCATAATTTCATCATCATATCCGGATCAGAACCCATGCCCGGAGAAAATTCAATACTCAATCCTCCTATTACTGTCCATATTTTTTTATGCAATAACATCGGATACCAATTGCCACCGGTCCAATCTTCGAATGGAAGAGTTGCATATTCTTTCAATAATTTTTCTTCATCAAATTCTTCAATACTACTTCCAAAATTATAGGGTGATATCACACATTTGTTGGTCGTGCTTTTCCATTCGATACTCGTTGCATTGATGGCAAAATAAATATGATCTAGTTTTTTTACTTCATTTAACAATGGCTCATCCCAACCCGGACAATAATATTTATCATCATCGGTAAGTACTATCAAATCAGATGTTGCCAGTGATGAAGCTGCGTTTAAAGCATAACAAACGCCAACATTATTTTTTGAATGCGTGTATGAAATTTGTTGTTCTTTTAACCATTCAATTGTTCCATCATTTCCTTCGTTAACATGAACAATAATTTCGTGAGTGAAATGTGAATTTTTCCTAATGCTGATGATGCAACATTTTAAATAAGGCAAATTATTCCATGATGGAATAAGTATAGAAAATACTCCTTCAACTTTTTTTTCTGAAGGATGAAAAGATATAAGACATTGATCGTTCACTTGCGCAATTTAATCACATCAATAAAATTATACTTAAATTATTTTTGAATATATTTTCTTAGCGACCTTTGCGCTTCAATTGCGTTAAAAAATTTTAACCGCTAAGCTCGCAAAGAAATAAAATACGCAATGCACGCAAATGATTATACAATTTTTGTATGACCTTAATTACAACTCTGCTAATTTTTGCATATCGTGAAGTTCTTTGTAAAGTCCGGGTTGTTGCAGCAATTCCAAATGTGTTCCTGTTTGCACAATCTCACCTTTTCTTAATACAACAATCATGTCGGCATTTACGATGGTGCTTAATCGATGAGCGATAACAACTGTTGTTCGACCTTTCATCACGTTCGACAATGCATCTTGAACCAGTCTTTCAGAAGTGGTATCCAACGAAGAAGTTGCTTCATCCAAAATTAAAATTGCAGGATCGGTGTTTACGGCACGCGCAATGCTGATTCTTTGTTTTTGCCCACCACTTAATTTATTTCCACGGTCGCCAATATTGGTTTGATAACCGTTTTCAGTTTCCAAAATAAAACTATGTGCGTTGGCTGTTTTAGCAGCATTCTCAATTTGTTCTGTCGAAATATTTTCCTTTCCGAAAGCGATATTATTATAAATGCTGTCGTTAAATAAAATCGATTCTTGCGTTACAATTCCAAGTAATCTTCGCAACTGCAAAATCTTATACTGACGAATATCAACTCCATCCAATAAAATTTCTCCTTCAGTGGGATCATAAAATCTTGGAATCAAATCAGTAAGTGTTGACTTCCCGGCACCCGAAGGACCAACAAGCGCAACAGTTTTTCCTTTTTCAATTTTAAGATTGATATTTTTTAGAACAGGTTCGTTATTGTAGGAGAAACTTACATTTTTAAATTCGATAGAATCATTAAATGAAATAATATTTTTAGCGTTGGCAACTTCTGTAATAATTTCTTCACTCTTTAAAACTTCTTCAATTCTGCTTATAGAAACAAGTCCTTTTTGTGCTTTGCTAAATGCTGTTGAAAAAGCTGTAACGGGAGGAATGATGCGAGAAAATATTGCGATGAATCCAAGAAAAGATTCTGCAGTAAGACTATTTGATTCCGTTAAAACCATTCGTCCGCCCATGAATAAAACAAAAGCCATGATGAGTACGCCAACAGTTTCTGAAATCGGTGAAGCAGCATCCAACAAGCGATTTCCATGAATAAAACTTCTGGTAAAAAGTTCGTTTTGCTTTTTAAATCTATTATTAAAAAATGCCTGCGAACTAAATGCTTTAATGATACGAACTCCTGTTAATGTTTCTTCAAACAAGCTCATCAATTCATCTAATTTTTGTTGCCCGTGAATTGTTTGTCTGCGTAATTTTCTGTTCACTCTACTTAATAGCAAACCGATAATTGGCAATAAAAGTAATACGGTAAAAGTTAAAAATGGACTAATCCAAATGAGTGCAATAAGCGAAATGCAAATAGAAATCGGTTCTTTAAATAATGCTTCAAGTGTGCTCATAATTGACACTTCAATTTCCTTTGCATCATTCGACATTCGTGTAATTAAATCTCCTCTTCTTTCATCAGAAAAATAGGCAAGAGGTAAAATTAAAATATGTTGGTAGAGAGAATTACGCATGTCGGCAACAACGCGTGTGCGCAATGGAACCATAAAGTAAGAACCTAAATATCTGAAAATATTTTTTGAGGTAATGGCTATTCCAAGTATCAAACAAATATATCCCAATGCTGCTTGCGGACCATTTTCAGTAATCACGTTTGACAAATGATACATGAACAGGTTTGTCATCACCTTAAAATCGAAAGAAAAAATTGGTTTGATTTTTACCAGTTCGTTAGGATTGAAAAGCAATTTTAAAAAAGGAATGAGGAGTGCAATGGTAAAAAGTTCGGCAAAGGACGAAAGGATATTAAACAATACATTTAAAAATGCAAGGTATTTGTAGGGTTTGATATAACCGATAATTTTAAAAATGCCTTTCATGAATCACTTCGGGTTTGGTGCGAATATCACAAAGTTCTTTGAAATACGTTCGATTAATTTCTAAAAATGATTAAGAGCAAAATGTTAATATTGCAGCATGAGTATCAGGCAAGAAAAATACGGAAAAGTGTTGCAAAAGGAATTGGCCGACATTTTTCAACAAAACCGTTCATCCATGTTTCAGAACGCTTTCATTACAATTAGCGGAGTAATGGTTTCACCAGATTTGGGACATGCAAAAGTATATTTAAGTTTTTTGCAAGCCAAAGATCCAAAAGAATTATTGAGTCTTGTAAATTTACATAACAAAGAGATCAGACATGAACTTGCTTTAAAAATCAGAAAGCAAGCACGTATTATTCCCGAACTTCAATTTTTTATTGACGATAGTTTGGATTATGTGTTTAAGATGGAAAAAGTTTTTGATGCAATAAAAGAAAAGGAGAAGAAATAATTATTGACATCTTCATCATTCGAATAAAAAATGTTTTGTCGAGCAGTCCCGATAGCTAACGGGAGAGACATTGCCAATTTGATGCATTTTGCTTAAAAGAAACTGTTCTCGACTCCGCTCGAACTGACAAAAGAAAAGTTAAAAAATAATACTATCCCATGTTTTAAAACCTTGGGATAATTTTTTAATCAACTTTTTCCATCAACGTTCTGAAGGCAACAAATTTTCCTGCAAACATTTTTTGTGTATCGGCTTGTAAACTTGGAGCAAATTGTGATTGGTATTTGTCATATTTCTCCATGCTTTCGCACAAATATTGTATCACATAAGTTTCTCCGGTTTCATCTTCCTGCCTTGATAGCAATTTTGAAAAATTAAAATCCAAAAACATTCCCGTACTCATTACATCAGGAATATGAGTTTCCTTCATCCACGATAACCATGCATCATGTGCATCATCTTCTACATTAATTGTTACGTTGTATATAATCATTTTTTAAAATAATAGTTTATTGCGAACCTTGCGAAAATCTTTGCGACTTTGCGTTAAAATAATTTAACCGCTAAGGTCGCTAAGAAAATAAAACGCAACGATCGCAATGGTAAATTAGGGTTTAATTCAATACATCACCACGCAAAGCTCTGTACCGTTTTCTAACTTCAGTTAAAAAAAAACTGCCAGGATATTTTTCAATAAAGTCTTCATAATATTTCATCGCTTTAGGTTTATCACCTATGTTTTTTTCAGTGATGTTTGCAAGAAGAAATAATGCATTATCTCCTAAAATATCTGTGCCATGTTCTTTCAATAATTGTTCGAGATAAGAAGACGATTTTACATATTCACGTTTCTTTAAGAAAAGCTCCGCACGTTTAAATAAAATCTCGTCATTAAGCGGATGGCGAGGATAAAGCAAATTGATGCTATCCAATATTTGGAGCGCTCTTTCAGTTTTATTTTGAAATAAATTTAAGTCGGCACGGGCAAACATCAATAGTGGTTCATCAATGCTATCTAGAGTATTATCCTGAATCAATAATGAAAGTTCTAATGCATTATTTGCGATAAGTTGAGTTGTTGCAGTTTTTAACACATCGAGTTGCGAACGAGCCCAGCCAAACTCTCCTAAATAATAATACAAACGAGCGTTTCTAAATTTCGCTTCCTGACCTAATGGGTCTTCCATAAAATCTTTATCAACCTGTCCGTATAATAACATCGCTTCCCATTCTTCGCCTTTCAACAAATAAATATCTCCTAATTCCAATTTGCATTCGGCTTTAAAATGTTCCTCCAAACGCGACATATTGATGATCTCTTGAAACAATTCTATACATGTTTGAAAGTTATGGAGATAATAGGCTTCAAGTCTTGCCAAATCACGTTGCGCAGGGGCGGAAAAATAATTATGTCCGAACTCTGTTAAAAAATCATTGTAATCTTTTTCCAAAATTTTCAAATCGACATCAGTATAATTTCCGCTAAAAAATATTTTTTTATTTTTGGCTTCAAGCATTCCGATTCTTGAATTGATATAAAATGCTTTTTCTTTTCCGAGTGTTGAAACGTAATTGAAAATTGTTGTTGCTGCATCAAATTTTTCATTTGAAATAGCAAGGTTTCCAAGTTCAATTAACTTTCTGCCTTCTTCCTTAAAACGTTTGTCCAATGCTTTTACTTGAACAAATGCATTGTCGAAATCTTTTCGTTGAACATACATCCATATCAGCATATTGATAAAAGATTCGTTGCCGGGAAATTCCTTGTTCTTCTTTAACAATGCAAGTTTTAATAAGTCAAAATCTGTAGCATTTTCTAAATATGACTGAAGGTAACCTTGAATATCTTCTTCAAATTGTGGATTGTTTTGAAGTGAATATAAATACTCATCGATCATTGGTTTTACTTCCTTTTTTTCGGCATATAAACCTGCAAGTTCAATACAAAAAAGTTGAGGATTATTGTTGTTGATTTTTCTGCCTTTTAAATATGAATTAATCGCATAATCCAGCTCTGCTCTTTTTTGAAATGCATTTGCTGTTTCTGAAATCTGTTCTTCTCTACCCTTTAGTTTATTGACAAGTTCATCATACTGTTTCTTTGATTTATCGGCATTGCCCGACTTTTTATAAACGAATCCCAAATCAACCAAATAATAAGGATTTGCATCATTTCTACGTATTTGTTTTTTTACCAGTTTTTCTGCATCGTCAAATTTATTCAGCTTAAAATAACAGTTCAATAAATTTTCGTACAGATAAGTTGACTGAGTATTTTTTGAAAAAAGTCGTTCGTATGCATCGGCTGCTTTTGCAAATTCGTTATTACTAAAATATTGCGCAGCAATCTGTTCATCTTTGTCTTGAGCGAAAACAAAAACGGGCAAAAAGAATAAACATACGATCAATATTTTCTTAAACATATTTTACGAATATAGATGGAACGAAATACAACAAATAATTGTTTTTACAAGAGGAGAAATTTTAAATAAAAACGTCCTGCTTCTTTTGAAAGCAGAACGTTAATCTCATGGGTAAAAATATTCTATTATTTCGTAATTTTTTGGAAATAGACTTGTTTATCGGTAACCACTTTCACAACATAAATCCCCTGAGCCAAAGCCGAAACATTTACTTGTCCTGTAGTTCCTGATACAACTTGCTTTCCGTTCATATCAAAAAGTGTTACTTCAGAAATGTTCTCAGCATTATTTGACACAGCAGTTAAAATATTATTTATCGGTAACGGATACAAAGTGATTGTACTTATTTTAGTTTTAAGATTAAGAGAAATAACTGTTGAATTAATTATTGCAACATCTTTATCAACTTGCTTTAAGCGATAATAAATTGATTTTACATTTTGTTGCAACATCGCACTAATATTATCCGGATAACCGTAGTTTTTAATTTCTGATGAATTTCCTGCTGCTTTTATTCTTCCTACAGCAAGCCAATCAGCATTGTCTGTCGATCTTTCCACTTCAAAATAATCGCTGTTAATTTCACTTGCTGTTTGCCAATTTAAAATAGCATCTTCATTTGATTGATGAACAGTAAGAATAATTAATTTTACAGGTAATGAATTTAAAGTTTGATCACTTGCTACTCCAAAATCGCCACCATTTGAAGTTAACCCGGTGCGTTTAACAACAGGAGAGGCGTTACTTCCACTACCTATCACAGCGATACCTGGGAGTGTCCATGCTGAAGTTGAATTATTTCTTTTTAACATTCTAAGGTCAGCATAATTGGTTACATAACCAAAAGATGTTGCGGTGACTGTTGAAGAATATGTTCCACCTGATAATCCTGAAACACTGATATTCCAATAACCATCTGGTGACTGTTTATCAAGAAATTCGGAAGCGGATATCGTAAAATCATACAAAGGTAATCCGGTGCTTCCGGGGTTTGAGTTGATAAAAGTTGCTGTAAGTTTTCCTCCGGCAGATGGTGCAGTTGAATACTCTATTTGAATAGGTCGGTAATATGT
>Ga0194047_10001650_pt1 | contig 13425 bp, 25 predicted proteins | sample JunL225m_MetaG_2_FD_160070 | JGI IMG/M metagenome (GOLD analysis project Ga0194047, IMG submission 160070) | Anoxic zone freshwater microbial communities from boreal shield lake in IISD Experimental Lakes Area, Ontario, Canada - Jun2016-L221-5m | ecosystem: Environmental > Aquatic > Freshwater...
AGGTAATAGTATAAAGGTTAAATAAAAAAAGTAAAATACTTTAAATACAAAGGTTAAAAAGTTAACGAGTCTCATATTTATTATCTTTATTTTTTACAATCCATCCCTTAGTAATCCAAATTTTTATTAAATTTTTAGCATATCCTTTACTGGTGGCAGTTCTTTCTATAATTTCATCTGATATGTCATTGTAATTATTAGGTGTATTTATTATCTGAAAGCATAATGATCTGCTTTCGGTATCTGGTAGATCACTAGCTTTTTTACCAGTAGTGGTTTTATGTTCAGTTTCAATTTGTTGAAATATACCATTAAAATTAATTAATGTAATAGGCTCAAAATCAGAATCACTACGCATAAATCTGCTACTAAGTACATAGCTATTTTTTTCCTTTTCCTTTACAATATCAAGTGTAGATTGTGCAAAACGATCACTAGCAGATCCAATATGACCAGTAGTAGATAAATTAGATTTAGATTGATGCAATACAGTTACCAGTAGCACGTTGTATATTTTAGTAATTTTTTTTAACCATTTAGTAAGTAGGCTACTTTCTTTTTCATCATTGTAGTTAACCAGTAGATCTAACAAACCATCAATAATAATTACAGCACAGTCTGTATTAGCTTCCAAATACGTTTCTATCATTCGCCTAATTAATCCAGATCCATCTTCACGTACTTGGTAAGCATTAAACCAATCTGGAAGTACAGACATTTCACAAAATCCTTTTATTTTACCTATTTGTCTAAAAAAATCGTAGTCGCTACTTTCGGTATCAAAATAGCAGACCTTTCTACGTTCAGTAGGCAGATGTATTTTCATTGAAAAAACATCGTATGGTACAAAAGCAGATGCTATTGCACCAGCAATAAACGTAGATTTACCAGCCTTTGGAAGTCCAGAAAATGTAATATAATTTTGTAAGCTTCCTACGTGTTTACCACCAATAGTAAATACTATATTTTCTTTATTCGGTATGTAGTCTGGGTTATATTTACGTTTTGCTAGAAGTTCGGTAATCGTGATTTGTTTGTCAGTAGTTTCGTTCATATCCTTTCTAGCAGTCCAGCAATTAATAAAGCCAGTATTATAATTATAAGTCCTTGACCATTAACGGTCGAAAATAGCCAATGTATTATCTTTGTCATCATTTAATTTTTTAATTTTTACATCTAATTTTTTTAAGAAATCCACAGCTTGATCTATACTGGTGTGCATTAATTCTGTAACGTCATCTGTGCCATCAGAATTATTAACCATATAGCATTTAAAAATTTCAAGTGCAAATAATTCAAGTTTAGAAACACCAGCAACTGGTACTACTAATCTTTGGAAATTATCTTGAAGTGGCATAACTGGGTATGCTGGTTGAGTAAAAGTGTTCATAGGTTTATTTTGTAAGGTAATCAATATGAGATTGTGCAGATGTTAAGCTGTTATGCTCGGACATATCCATCTGAACAATAAAAATTTTAGGGTTTAAATGATCAAACAAAGTTTCAAAAATTTTATAACCTAAATACCAGTGAGTTTTCATAGTTATAAATTTTTAAGGTGAAGTGATAAAGTTTGTATGTCTTTTTCGTATTCATCTATGGCATCATCCAATAAATTTTGAATTTCATTGCCTAACTGAAAAGGTATCATATCATTAGTTAGCCAAATCATCTGCTCTACACCATCACTATTGGTGCTACTAAACAATACTTTAACGTTTTTGTAATTTTTAAAAGATCTAATTAAAATTAGATTTTCTTTTTTCTTTGTAAGTCTTTGGATTTCTTCCAGCACAGAACGTGCATTAGAATAGAATAATGGTTGCATTTTTTGATGGTTTAAATGTCAGTTTAAAATTATATCAAGTGCAAACTACAAATTTTTTTCAATCCACCAAATATATTTTATATATATTCTATTCTAAAGGTGAAAAAAGTTACTTTTTTAAGCGAATTTTGGGGTATGTTGAATGTTATTTTTTTTCACCTAGTGAAACAAAAATAACATTTTGTATTCACAACATTGCACATTTACCCGATTTTTTTTCCACATTGGTAAAATTTAACAATTTTTGGGTAAAATTGGTGGTTTTGTGAAATTGTCGTAATTTTATAGTAATTCAGTAATATGCAAAAAAATTGGTGGTTATTACCAGCGACTATTCTTGGTTATATACTTTACAAAAAATACGTGTTAAGCCAAACGTTTAGCGTATTTTTTAAATCGCTAGATTTTACTAGCTTGACGTTATTAAATCCTACTTTAAATTTAGTTGTACAAGTAAACAATCCTACTAATGTAACTGCGGACATTCAGAACATTAAAGGAAATTTATTTTTAAATGGTGATCAAGTTGGTACTGTAATTGGTATTACACCAACTACATTGCAAGTAGGATCAAGTTTATTAACCATACCAGTAACTTTAAACTATTCTGGATTAAGTCAGTATATACAAACATTCAATACTGGTGGCTTCAAGTTAGATTTTAACGGAACTATAATGGTTGATTATATTACTTTACCATTAGTTTTTAGTTATTCAATCTAATATGGTAAGTAAAAACACATTGATTAGTAAACTAGAACCATTTTTAGGAAAAAAAGATGTTTTAGTATATAATCAAGACACCACAGATATTATTGATGGTATTTTAAATAACCATCAAAAATATGCTAGTGAATACGACAAAATATATAGATATTTTGTTGAGGATGACAATACAGATCAAACTGCTTATAATGTTTGGTGTTTTTTAAAGGACAATTTCAGCTATGTAATTGAACCAGAAAAAATGCAAATATTGAGAAGTCCAGCAGCCATTTTAGGATCTAACAGAAATGGTATTGATTGTAAGGGTTACGCAACATTCGCAGCTGGGATAATGTCAGCTTGGAAACGTAACGCTGGGAAAAAATTTGATGTGGTGTATAGGTTTGCTAGTTATGATGCTTTTGATAAAACACCACAGCACGTTTTTGTAGTAATAAAAGAAAATGGAAACGAATACTGGATAGATCCAGTATTAGATGAATACGATCAAAAGAAACAACCTTATTTTTATAAAGATAAAAAGATAAATGATATGGCATTAATAGCATTAAGCGGTGTACGTAAAATTGGTGATCTATCAATGGATCAATATGGTAATTATATTGATAGTTCTACTGGTTTAGTAGTAGATCAATCTGGTGCTTTACCTACGACTGTATCAGCACCTAGTACTGGGTTTAATTGGAGTAGTATTTTTAGTAATTTATTACAAGCTGCACCTAGTTTAATAAAAGCTACACAACCTACACCTACTTATGCTTATGGTACACCAGTAACAACTGTAAAACCAACAACAAGCAGTACTGGTATAAGCACCAATACTTTGTTATTAGTAGCAGCAGCTGGTTTAGGGGTTTATTTTTTTACTAGAAAAAAACGTAGATAATTGCAAGATATAGGTTACATAGGATATAAAGAAGCCAAAGTAGGTACTACATTTGTCCCTATTGTTACTAGCGAACCAATTACATCGGTAGTAGCTACAATATTAGCAACTACTGCTGCATCTTGGTCTCAATGGTTTAGTCATCCAGCACAAGATGCACTAAATGTAATTAGTCAGATGAAACCACATTTACCTGGTGCAGATCCTAGAACAAGATTAGGTTTAGTTTTAGCAGCTAGTAAATCAATTAGTACAGATGCTAAAGATGTAGATGCAGAAAAAAATCTATTATGGTATAGACAAGCATATGCTAACGATTTTACGGCATTAACACCAGATGATATGAATTATTGGAATACTTACTTAAATAGTATTAGATCCAGTCATAGAGATGGTAACAATATGTATTTTAATTTACAAACTGCTATGTTTACACCAGATCAAGTTAATTATAACGCAACACCTACAACTGCTGTTAGTTCATTATTAAGTAGTACTGGATTAAGTACTAATACTTTAATTTACATAGCAATAGGAGTAGGTTTATATTTATTAATAAAAAAATAACGAAATGACAGCTTTACAATGGATCATTAAGGAAGCAAAAATATTGAGAAAAAAAAGTCCTAAAATGGAATGGAAAAAAGCAGTAGCACAAGCTAGTGCCATTTATGCAAGTAAGCATAAAGGAAAAAGTCCAGTAGGAAAAAAACACGCTAAAAAAATAGTACGTAAAAAAACTGTTAAAAAAGTAGGTACAATAAAACATAAAAAAGTAGTACGTAAAAAAGTTGCTAAAAGAAAACCTACTGAAAAAGCAGTATTAAAATCTATTAAACACGCAGTAAGTGTACAAAAAAAACATATGGGTGGAATGGGTGGATTGAAACAAAAATTAATTAAAGAATATAATTGGACAAATACAGATGTTATTAATTTAGAACGTGAATTAGGAAACAATCAACAAGCATTAAGAGAAAACCCAAAAGCACCTAAACATTTAAAAGATGAAACTAGAAAATATATAAAATCTATAAAATCTTTATTAAAAGAAGAAAAAGAACATTTAAAACAAATTAAAAAAATGTTATAACAAATAAAAATTTTCCTTTAAACAAAAATTAAAAATTAAAAAAATGGCAAGAAGAAAAAAATCTCACGCAAAACGCCACCATACACGTCGCAGACACCACAGAATGTCTGGCATTGGTGGCAACATCACATCTGCTGCATATATTGCTGGCGGTGCGGTTTTAGCTCAAGTATTAATGCAAAAGTTTATTAGTCCTATGTTTACATCGGCTACTACATCTGCTACTACTAAGGGCATTATTGATGGTGCTACACCAATTGTATTGGGTATCTTAACACCTAAGTTTATCAAAGGTGATGTAGGTGCTAAATTAGGTGCTGGTATGATCGCAGTAGGTGGTTTAAACTTAGTTAAATCAACTGGTTTAATCGCTGGTATTGGTGCTGGTATGTACAGTAATAAGCCAGTACGTAATATTGCTGGGTATCAAGGTGCATCACAAGGTACTTATATTGCTGGTATTCGTAATGCTGCAATAATGGAGGCTTGTTAATTAACTTTTTTCACTTTTATTAATAAAATAAAAAATAAATAAAATGGCTACACAAATGGGTAATAGATTGGTGTTTGAAAATGCAAAAACACTGATCCAACAATTAGGTTACGATGCTTCTCACGCAGTATTGACACCATCATTTTTACGCAGTGAAGTACTTTTAAGTACTACTGCTGCATCTTATCACGTACCAGTATTGGTAAATGATAACACAAACGGTACACCAACTGTACGTGAACAACGTCTTGCTTTACAAGATTTGTTTATCGTATCTAGTATTCAGTTTTTGTTAACAAGTGGATCTAGCACAACTGGATCTGCTAAAAATTATACTTATCCTAACTTGACAGCATTTTCAACTGGTGCTGCACAGTTATATACTTTGTATAATGGTTATTTTTCTATTCAAGTAAATAACCAAAACGTGTTACCTAAATGGAGTTTATTACAACATTTAGACGTGCCACAAACACAACAAAATACCAACTTTAATGCTGCATCTGCGACAAGTCCAGCACAATACAGTATTGATCAAGTTTCTATGGATCAATTTGGTATTCAAGTATGTGAACCAAATATCGTGTTAAATGGTGCAAGTAATATTCAAGCGAATATTATTTTACCAGCTGCACCTACTACTTTGGATTCAAACACTTATGTTGCAACAGTATGGTATGGTATCTTAGCACAAAACTGTACATCAGTTAAATAATATCTTTTGCGAAGTATAAACGCTACCGCCGACGGTCGGACAATACCGTCTATTTTTAAATTTATTTAATTAACAAATATGATACGCATTGAAAGGTTTGAAGCTGTTGAGATTGCAGTACCTAATGGTAGCACTTTAACACGTTTCTATTTTCCAGATTTGCCAAATTTGAGAAATGCTAAAATTACTGGCATCCAAGTCTATACAGCTGGAACAATTACAGCTACACCATTGACTGGATCTACACCAGTAACAACAGCAGATCTTAAAAAATCGTTTTTGACATTATATGAAGGTGATCTACAATTAGTATATAACGTGCCTATGTTGAATTTCAATAATATCGTTACTGGATCAACACCAGATCCATATACTTTTGAATTACCTAACGTTAATGGAATGACGGTTAGCTGGGTAAAATCTTATGTAAACTTACCAACTGCATTGGCTACTACAAACGTGGCTTATTCTTTTGGTGTTTATTACCATTTTTAATAAAATACTATGTCAGCGAAAGCACAAATAGTAGGTATTGATGGCATTATGGATTGGTACGATCAACATTGTACCAGTCCATACTATGCTGTTTATACTTATTTAGCACCTACGAAATTAGAAAAGCATTTTCAATACACTAAGCCAGATCAAGAAGAAGGTAGAATGTTACTTGAGAATACTTTACAAGCAATGTATATGCAGAACGATGAAACGTTGTACTGCCTTAAGTTGTACGATACCTTAAATAAAAAAAACAGTATAGATAGTAATTTAGACAATTACGCATCTGTACGTATTCGTGTAGTGGATTTACCACACGCACAACCAATAGCTGGTGTAGAACGATCTAACTATAAATTAGAAAATGCACTAGCTAGAATGATGGAAACACAAAATCTAATATTGAGTAGATTAAGTGAAGAAAACATTGAGGAAGAAAAAGAACCAGAAAGCGGTATTGCTGGAATACTTAACAATCCACATATGCAGACATTATTAATGGCTGGTGTATCTAAATTGTTAGGTATTAGTGGCACACAAGCTGCTGGAATAGCTGGTGTAGATGAAACTTACGAAAATGAGGCAATAGTGATTTTAAATAATTTGATGCAAAAAGGGGTTACTGTTGAACATCTAAAAAAACTAGATGAAATGAGTAGTGCCAAATTGCAATCTTTATTATTAATGTTATAACTTTTTTAACCTTTAATAATGGCTAGTAAAAAAATTAGTGCAGACACACAGAAATTATTGATATATGCAGCTGTTATTGGCGGTGGCTATTTTTTTGTATTAAAACCTTTGTTGATAAAACTAGGTATAATGCAAGATCCAGCACTAGCTTTACAAGATGCAGCACAATCACAAAACATAAGTGATTATGTTAGTAGTGCTGTTGCTAGTCAAAAACCTACTAAAAGTAGAGGTGAATGGCAATTAATAGCAGATAGTCTTTATACAGATTTATCACAAATAGTTATAAATAATAGATCAGATGCTGTTTATCAATTAGCAAGACCACAAAACGATGCAGATGTCGCATTATTGATTGATACTTTTGGACAAAGGCAACAAAACTGGTTTGGATTTAGTGCTGGATCTACACAAACTTTACCAGCCTTTGTAGCACAAAATTTAACCAATAGTGATATAGATGTAGTTAATAACAATTATCAAAGAAAAGGCATAAAATTTAGATTTTAATATGAAAAAAAATACATTAGTTACTATCGGTTTATTGGGTGCAGCTTATTTGCTGTTTGTATCATTTAAGAAAAAAACTACATTATCTGGTACAGTATATGTAGGACAAACAAACGCACCTACTGGTACAGATCAAGTGTACAGCAAAGTAGGCACTAAAATATATGATCAAAACAATAATTTAATTTATACATACGACACAGCCAATTTAGGGATGACTGTAACTGGTACAAAAGGATCTAAATTAAATGTAATTATTGGTAGTGATTTTGCAGCTGGTACAGTTGGATTTGTTGACGCATCAGATGTACAAACAATATAATGAATAAAAAGAAAGACAATACTAAATTAATCGGTGTCGCTGCAATAGGATTAGGTTTGTGGTTTTTATTAAAACCAAAAACAGCAGCAGCCACAACAGCAGTAGTTCCCCCAACTACGGCTGGTGGTGGATCTATTGCACCTATCCAAGATACACCAGCTGCACCAATTAGTAGTCTTCCTATTTTAACTATACCAATAGATCAGTTAATTAATCCACCAGCTTATAATCCTATTGCACCAGTAGAACCTACACCATCAATACCAGTAGAAGCTACACCAAGTGTATCTACACCAGATATACCAGTAGAAGCAAGACCAATAAAAGCACCAATAGCACCTACACCAGTAGCAGCACCTACACCAGTAGTGGCTTATCCAGTAGAAGCAGCACCAGCTGCACCAGTTTATACACCAGTGATAAAATCACCAGTAATATCTGAACCTACACCAGTAGTGGCTACACCAGTTTATACACCAGTGATAAAATCACCAGTAATATCTGAACCTACACCAGTAGCTGCTACACCAGTAGTATCTGCACCAGTTGTATCAGAACCTATTGCAAAACCTATTCAAGCACCTACACCAGTAGTAGCTGTACCAGTAGTGGCATATCCAGTAGAATCTACACCAGAACCAGCACCAATAAAAGTTGCACCTACACCAGTAGTAGCTGTACCAGTAGTGGCATATCCAGTAGAATCTACACCAGAACCAGCACCAATAAAAGTTGCACCTACACCTATTTACACACCATCAGTACCAATATATATTGCACCTATTGAAAAAATTATACCATCACCAATAATGGCTGTGCCAGTAGTAGCTTATCCATCAGATTCTACACCATCACCAGTAATATTTCAACCATCTGCACCATTACCAATAGATGTACAACAAAATATATCTAGTTATAATCAGCAAGATTTTATACCAACTTATTATTCTATAAATCCAGCATTTGGTACTGGTGGTGCATCTGATTATAATTCTCCTAGTGGTAGTTATCAACCAGATATTATTTTTGAAGATATACCATTTGATATAAAACCAGTAGAAGCATTTGCAGGAATAAAAAATATTAAAAAACCTAATTACATATGAAAAATAACACTTTAATAATTTTGGGATTGATTGGTATAGGTTTGTATCTGTACTTAAAAAAACAAGCACCAGTAGTGGCTAATTTAACATCTAATTTGCCACCAGCAACACCTAGTAGCAGTTTAATTAATACAGATCCATTAGCACCAGAAAACCAAAAACAAGCATTAGATGACCTTAATTTAAAATTTGCGTTAAGTGGTGTTAGACGTAAATTAGGAAAAATACCAAATACAATATAATATGAGTAACGTAACATTAAATTTATTAAAGTACGAAATTGATTTTTACCAGATTAGTACATCACAATATGTAGGCGGTGAAGTTAGTAACGGTTATACATTTATTAATTATGGTACAACTACTGTAAAAATAGAAGCTGTTACTTTACAACCATCCCAACAATTAGAGGTAAGTGGTAACGTAGGTGAAGTAACTAACCAAAGATTCTTTGTAAACTTTGGCGGTACATCAACTGGAAACAATGTGGTAGTTATTAAAAAAAGATATTTAAACGTATAATATGGGACTAAGATTAATTAATTATGTAAATAATCAACTAGCTACACCATCAATGTATGCAGCATATTTAGGTGCAAGACCATCTGCTGGTGTTTTAGGTAGATTGTTTATATCTACTGATACACACGAAATTTATCGTGATGAAGGTAGTGGATGGAATTTAATTGCAGATGCTGGTGCTGGTAGTGCTGGTACTTTGCAAACAGTAACATATAATGGTAATACTACTACTTATGGTATTGTTATTCAAAGTGGTGATTTATACGTATCAAATGGTACAACAATATATAATTCAAGATTAACAAATGGATCTATATTATTTGCAAGTAGTGGTACTGGTAAAATAGATCAAGATAATAGTAACTTTTTTTGGGATGCTACTAATTTTAGATTAGGTATTAGAACAAATGCACCAGCTGCGGCATTAGATGTAACTGGTGCATCACCAGTAGTAGGTATTTTTAACAATTCTACAACTGCTGCAACTTTTTTAACTTTTAGAACACAAACAGTAGATAAATGGTACATTGGTAACGATCATAGCAATAGTGATAGCTATGTTATTTATGATGTAACAAATACAACCAATAGATTAATTATAACTGCATCTGGTTATACTAACTTAAATACTAAATTAATTGTAGGTAATACTACACCATCTAGTACATACCAATTTGATGTTTATGGATCAGGTAGGTTAACTGGTGCTTTATTTACTCAAAGTTATTTTGTAGCTGGTGGTACAGCACTACCTACTGGGTGGACTGGATCTATTCAAACTTATTCTGGTTTATCTACACCAGCAGAAGCACATATTTACAATATGGGTGTAGTTGGTACACAATTAGCTAGTAGCAGTAATGCTAACATATGGGGTATTGGTGTTTATGGTGCAGGTTATACCAATGGAGGTACAAGATCAGCTGGTGTTATGGGTGATGGTGAAGTAAATGCAAGTGCAGATACTGGAAGTGCCATAGGTGTACGTGGATATGCCACAGCTACACATAGTGGTGGTTTAAATATTGGTATTTTAGGTGATGCTAGTGGATCTAGTACTGGTAATTATGGACTTTACACTAATATGGCATCTGGTAGCACAATGTTTGCTAATTATCACGCTGGTACTGCTTTAAGCTATTTTGGTGGTAATGTAGGACTAGGTTCAACTGGATTTTCTTGGTCATCAATATTTAATGCTTTACAAATAGGCAATTTTGGTTCTTTTATTGCTGGTCGTTCAGATTCACAAGAACAATTACAATTAGGTAGTAATGCTTATTATGGAGCTTCTGGATGGGTAAGAGCAAGTACTGGTTTTGCATCAAGAATTGTAGCTTTAGGTGGTGGTTTTGAATTTGATACAACATCTGCATCTGGTAGTGCTAATACAGCAATAACTTGGAATCCAAGTATGAGTATTTTAAATACTGGAAATGTATTAATAGGAACTATAACAGATGTTGGTGCAAAATTATATGTAAACGGTGTAGTAGGTGTAGGATGTTATGCGTCAACAGTAAAATTATATTCACAATCAGATACTACAACATCTGCTAGTTATGCTTTAGGTGCTCAAAATGGAACTACAAATTTATTTTTAGTTAGAGGTGATGGATTAATAAGTAGTGGTACAGCAGCAACATCACCAGTTAATAATACAACTGGTAACCTTGCTAATATGTATGTTAGTACTACTGGTGATTTATATAAATCTACCGCATCATCATTAAGATTTAAAGATAATATTAACGATTGGAATGGTAATGGATTAGAAACAATTTTAGCATTAAAGCCAAAAACTTTTAATTATAAAGCAGAATATTATAAACATCCAGAAATTCAAATGTTAGGTTTAATTGCAGAAGAAGTAGCTGAAGTATCATCATATTTAGCTGAATATGAAAATGAAGATAGAACTGGTCAAATAGAAAACGTAAGATATTCTAATATAGTAGTGCCATTAATTAAAGCTGTTCAAGAACTTAACGAAAAATTATTAAGAAATAATATAAATTAATATGAAACAAATACAACCAGTATCAATATGGTACAATGGATCAATAATATTAGCTACAATATTTAATATGACTAGCATTAGTGATAATTTAATAGATAGTGCTACTTTTTACTATCAATTATTTAGTGCAGACAATATTCAATTAGTACAAGGTAATTTAACAATGACTGGTGCAGATTATACTACGTATAGTTCTAGCACTAGCAGCAATGAATTTGCCTACACTTGGGGTGCTAACGAATTAAAACTTACCTTAGTATAACTTTTTTAACTTTTAAATACAAACAAATGAATCAAAAACAAGCCTTAGAAATTATCAAACAATTATTAGATCAATCAATTAAACGTGGTGTATTTGAAAACGCAGAAAGCGTTATTGCAGTTACCAATGCTTACAATTTAATAGCAAAAGATTTATTAAAAGATGAACTTGAATCATAACATAGATCAACAAAGCATAGGTGGTGCTTTTATAAGCATTACAGCTTACATACTTACATTTATAGATGTAACAGATGCAATGCGTTTGGGTTTAGCTTTTGTAAGTGCTGGTGTAGGTGTTAGCACTATTTGGTACAATATTAAAAAAATCAAAAATTTAGATAAATGAAAAATCCAAAAACAACAATTTTCGGCTTATTAGCTGCTATTGGCGGTTATTTTGCGGTATCTGGTACTGGTAAATTACAAGTAATCGGACAAGCTGTGGCTGGAATAGCTACATTTTTATTGGGCGGTGCTAGTCAAGATGCTAAATAATGTATGACAAAAAAACAAAAGGTAGCAACTGGTATAGCAGTTACTGCAATTATTTTAATTATGCTTAGAAAAAGAATAGCTACTGCATTAAATAATACATCGTTTGCTGCGGTAAGTGATAGTTTATTTAATGTCATAAGTAGTTTTGAGGGGTTTTATGCTGTACCTTATTGGGATCGTACTGGTTATTCCGTAGGATATGGAAGCCAATACAACTGGGATCAAAAAAGACCAGTAGCTAAAACAGATGTAATTGATAAAGCAACAGCCAAAAATTGGCTATTGCAAGAGGCACAGCAAGATTTTGCCTATGTACAAAGCAAAGTAAATGTGCCAATATCTGATAATCAATTATTGGCATTATCTAGTTTTGCATATAATGTTGGAAAAGAAGCATTTAATAGTAGTACTTTATTAGAATTATTAAATAGTGGTGCAGATATTAACACAGTAGCTGCACAATTTGATCGCTGGACTTATAGTGGCGGAGTAGTCAATAAAGGACTGGTAGCACGTAGAAAAGCAGAAAAATCACTATTTTTAAGTTAGTTTGGGTGTAATTTAAGAAAGACAAAAGGTAAGCGAGGGGTGTTTCTACACCCCTTTTTTTATGTAAATCCTTTCTACAAAGTTTTTAGTAGTCTTTTCATATAGGTTAATATATTGACCATCAAATGATTCACAAAATTTTACAAAACTGGCTATATTGTTAATATTACGGTATTTTCTAGGTGGCACAGTACCAGCCATAAATACAATGGCAGTAAACAGCTTTTTAGACATTTTAAAGGGGTTTGTCTTTTATGGCAAAGTATCTAACACTATTTTGGGTAAGTGCCTTTATTTTTCGTCTAATGACCAAATGTGATACTGCGGTAAGTAATTGCATACGATCCATATTTGTTATGTCGTATAGATCAGTTAAACTAACCAACCTACGCTGTTGGATAATAAGGTAGATTTTTTGTTTGTTTGTCATTTATTGGTATATTTGGGGTGAAAAAAGTTAACCTTTCGGGGTTTATTTGTCAGTAAGCAGTCTAGCCTTAAATAAGCTAGGCTGCTTTTTTTTACCGACATTACTAACCATTAGTATTTTCTAATATTTTATAATAGATCCATTTAAGGATTTGAAATAATCCTATTATTGCTAATATATTTTTTAACATTTTTTATAATTGATATTTTTACAATCCATTCTAAGAAAGCCCAAAACATTACTATTGATGCACCTATAATAGCAATAGGTAATAG